>Ga0116167_1000215_pt1 | contig 58110 bp, 54 predicted proteins | sample AD_JPNMR3_MetaG_FD_89794 | JGI IMG/M metagenome (GOLD analysis project Ga0116167, IMG submission 89794) | Active sludge microbial communities of municipal wastewater-treating anaerobic digesters from Japan - AD_JPNMR3_MetaG | ecosystem: Engineered > Bioreactor > Anaerobic > Digestate | place...
CTCATACCAAGCCTTAAGAGTTACAATTCGTTCCTCGTCCTTTTTAGGCAAGGTGATAGGCCTACCTCTACCGTCTAGAACTAACCCTATCTCGCTCCTAGGTAGGGTAATGTGGGTGGTGTTACCTTTACCTGCGCCAACATCGAAATCTCTTCTTGGAGCCACTTCAATTACCACATTTGAATTAGCGGGAATAGGCACTACCCCGATTTGACCTGCAATTATGTTGTGTTCTTTGCCATCAATTACCACTTTGGCAATTGTGGAGCCAGCTTTCAGCTTCGGTCCCACAGGTGATATGCACGTAGCCAAAAGATGCAGAGGTGGACTATGCGCGAAACTATTTGGATCTATGATTCCAGTAGAAACTAAGCCGGCGTATGGCAACAGTTCGCCTGTATCTACGTACACATTTGTAATTCCTTGGAGCTCTAAACCATCGATGATCATAGATAATGCCTGTGTACTACGGGGCGACTTGGTGAAAGATCCACCAAACGCTATTACAGCACCTATTTTCATCATATCCACTAGAGTGCCCCCAGTACCATATTGTGTGAAAATGTCACCAATATCCCTTTGGATCTTTACTCCTTTAAGGCCGGTTGCTACTTCTTGATGGTCTTTGTAAGCTAGCCTAATGGTTTCCTTGGCGAAAGCATGCTCTATCATAAGTTCTTCTACTGTCTGCGGAAGAGTGCTAGGCCGCAAGGTTTTATTCAATATCCAGTTACGGACTAGCGTGTCGACTTTAGCCTTAGGCATAGGTACCCAGCGCTCAACTAGGTCTGGATCGATTTTCTTGAGAGTTGTGCCTACGCTGTAAGACATGCCAAGGTTCGCCGAGACGCTGCGAAAGAACTGACCGTTGATTATGGAAAAGATATCTGTAGTTGCTCCACCAAGATCTACTGCTAAGATATCATGCTGGTACATATGTGCCAGGTGAACTAGAGTGTCTCCAATACTCACAGGAGTTGGTCTGATCCTGCCCCCCACCCAGGAATCTAACGCTGCGAATCCGGGCACGCTGGACATGGTATGTCTGAGGAAAAGGTCTTGGATTATTTCGCGGGCGTGTTCTAAAGATTCCTTTTCAACGGTGGGTCTTATGTTATCGATGCAGACAAGCTCCATTGAATCGCCTATTATTTCTCTTAAATATGGTCGCGCTTCCTTATTGCCAGCGTATACCAAAGGGATTTTGTGACTGTTTGTAGGCGCGAATTCCTGAGCAGCCAAGCACAGAAACTCGACCAGGTACAAGACATCTTGTACGTTACCTCCATCAGTACCGCCTGTAACAAATATCATGTCATAGGGAGTATTCTTTATTCGCTCAATATTGTCGAATGCGAGGTTGGCTTCGTTAAATGAAACTACTCCTGTTACAATGGCTCCTGCTCCCAAAGCTGCTCGTTGTGCCGATTCTGCAGTGATTTGTTCGCTAAGCCCTGCCGCCAATACCTTGAGTCCTCCACCGGCGCTTGACGTTGCCGCAAAATAGTCTACACCTGAATTACCATTTGAGGGTAAGATGAGGCCGTCTGGAGAAATAAGATTTAATCCTGTCCAACGTTGAAGTTTCTCTATGGCGTTTTGCAGTCCTACCATTACGTCGCGATTAGGTTCGTCTAATGTGGTAGGATGAGCAGAAGATTCAAGAACGCGGATGCTTTCTCTTTCTACCTCAAGAAGAGACACGTTGGTAAAAATACTACCTATATCTGCAAAAAGTATTCGTTCAGGCATTGCGTGCCTCCCAAATTGCATCATTAAATGTATAATTTCTCGGAAGGATCAAGTTATCAATACACCAGATCATCAATGGTCATTTTACATCTTAACACAAGTTCTTTCTGTATGCTAAAGGTTTTCGATATCCCCCAAAACACAATGGTTTTACTTGATTGACATTAACGCCTGCGTACCCTAGAATTGGATTGACTCAGTTTAAATCTGGTCCTCGTTATTTTTTTATAGAAAGGGGGCTGAGAGCAAGATGCAGGGGCTGGGCCGTCATGTTCTGGCTGAGGTTTACGGATGCGGTTTTGACATCCTAAATGACCTCGAAGGGATCCGAGAGATCTTGGTCAGTGCGGCTCTCTCCGCCGGAGCGGAAGTGATAGAAACGACCTTCCACCGGTTTTCACCCCAAGGGATCAGCGGCGTTGTAGTCATATCCGAATCACATCTCGCGATTCATACGTGGCCTGAGTATGGCTACGCTGCAGTGGATGTGTTTACGTGCGGCGAAAGAGTGGATCCTTGGGTGGCAGTAGAGGCCATAGTCAAGCAGTTCGGAGCTACGTCGGTAACGGCAACAGAAATTAGGCGAGGAGTTTTTTCAAAATCTGTAGAGGTAGCAAGTTAAACAAAATAACAGGAAAGGTGAGGGACTATTGTAAGTTCAGACGATGACGACACACTAAAAGATTAGGCCCTGCATAAGAAAAACGGAAATGCAGGGTTTAATCTTTTTAGACCTATCCTCCTGTAGTTTTGCAGATGTTTCTATATAATTGAACGTGGATCTTCAGGGTAGTTATCCAATATAGCAAAAGGAGAGAAGAACAGGTGGACGAGAGAACTCTTGTACTGGCTAAGCCTGATGCGGTGGCACGAGGATTAGTTGGAGAAGTAATTATGAGACTTGAGAAGAGAGGTTTGCGGCTTTGTGCTATGAAGATGATTTGGGTAGATGAAGCCCTTGCAAAGAAGCATTATTCAGCCCATGAGGGAAAGCCATTTTTTGACGGGTTGATAGAATACATTACCGCGCTTCCGTTAGTAGCAATGGTATGGGAAGGACCGTCTGCAATTAGGGTAGTTAGAGAGACAATGGGCGCTACGAACCCTCAAGATGCTCGACCAGGCACAATTCGTGGCGATATGGGATTAGATATTTCCAATAATCTGGTACATGGATCAGATTCCAAAGAGTCTGCGGAGAAGGAGATCGCCTTGTTTTTTGAAGCGGACGAGATATATAGTTGGGCAAGGCCCCACGAAAAATACATCTCTGGATAATAGATTCGTCGTATAGCACTTTTCTGTAATGCAGGTGGTCGGGGGCCTAAGCGGTAAAGGAGGATTTAAATGTTGTACGTAGGTACGGCTGGATTTAGCTATTCCGATTGGCGAGAAGTCTTCTATCCAGAGTCAGTCAAACCCCAGGATTATTTGAGATTTTACTCGGAGCATTTTCCTTGCGTCGAGCTGAATTTTACATACTATAGGCAGCCTTCACCCGAAAACATGAGGAGCATGACTTCTAAAGTTCCTGATGATTTTAGGTTTACCGTAAAAGCCCATAAGACTATGACCCATGAAATCGGTTCGCAGAAAGACTTAGAGCACGAGTTTGAAACCTTCAAACAGGGTGTTTGGCCCATGTACGAGTCAGGCAAACTAGGATGCATACTGTTTCAATTCCCTTGGTCTTTCAAACCCTCAAATTCCAATCTAGAATATGTTCTATCCTTGAAAAAAAGAGTTCCTTACGCTCAAGCTGTGGTGGAGTTTCGGAACGCTCTTTGGGCAAATGATCAAATCTATCACTCGCTCGAGCGAGAAGGAATTGGCTTTTGTTGTGTAGACGAGCCTGATTTGAAAGGCCTTTTCCCTAGGGTTTCTGTGGTAACTTCAGAGATTGGATATTTGCGGTTTCACGGAAGAAACAAAGAGAAATGGTTCAACCACAAAGAGGCTTGGGAGAGATACGATTACCTTTACACTGACGACGAGTTACAATCTTGGGTACCTGATATCGAAAAAATGGCCCAAACTAGTAAGGATATGTATGTAATTTTCAACAACTGCCATAGAGGTCAGGCCGGATTAAATGCTAAGCGTATGCAAGAGCTGCTTATGCTGCCCTTTGAATAATATCTAGAATTCACAATAATGTTGCTGCAATCCCAGCGTAAGCGAGCATGACGATACCTACTGCAAGCAAGATGGGCCAGTAAAGCTTATATAGTTGCGAAAAGTCAATTTTGTAGTACTCGCATGTGAGCACCTGACACAAATGGAGGGGAGACGCAAAGTAGGCTAGGAAACCAGCCGCGTAAATAATACAAGCGAGGTACAAGACTGCGCTACCGTGGGCTTCAGCAGGTATTAGAATAGGGACCAATACTCCCAGGGTGGTTGTGAGAGATGCGCTCACGTATCCGAAAAGAAGGGGCAGAACTACAGCCAATATAGGTGGCGATATTCCTAGAGAATTGGCGTGTTCTACCAAAGTTGGAAACACTGGGGACATTGTAACGAATTCTTTGAAAGCCATTATCCATAACATTGCAACTGCTTGGCTTAAATTTGCGCCCCTAAGAATGGTCGTCAAGGATGGAATGTCTACTTTTTCAAAGTGTGCCATGACAATGCCTAGAACCAATCCTGTTAGCATTGCCGCCCATAGAGGCAAATCCAAAAACAGGCTCAAGCCGAGAGCCACAAGTAAAGGTGATCCGTATTTGAGGAAAACCAAAAAACTTTCTCCGCGTAAAGTTCCCGGTTGTTCTGATGATATTTGGTTCCCAAGACTGCTTTCTTTTCGAAGAAGAAACATGTACCCTGTTAGCCATAGGACTATGCCAAAAGGCCATAATCTGGAGAGCAACGTGTTAACCTGTACGCCTATCATATTTGCCAATAGAATTAAGTTAGGTGAGAAAGGGAAGATGAAGAACATACCGTGACGGAACACAAGATTTACTGCCGCCTTTTTATCAGGTGTAAGGTGTAATTCTTCTCCCAATTTATCTACTAAAGGTGCGGATACTGCAGCCCCTCCCAGCACAGGCATGGATCCAATTAACGCAGGGACTACCATGATTGACGCTTTTAAGTTTCCAAGAAACCCATGCAGCCCTTGTACCATCTTATCCAGGTATCCAGTTTCATTCATGATCGTCGAGAACAGACCGATAGCGATCACAGATAATACCAAGTTTATAGTGGAAGGGCTGATGAATGCGTTCCAGATAGTTGTTACAGACTGGGTAAACGATAGACCCGAACTAAGAGCCATCACCAAAGTAGATAAGAACATGACCTTGCTCAAAGCCACTTTCTTTATGGAAAGAACGATTATCAGTGCGATAGCTGCGACCACGCCTACAACGGGCAAAAAGCACCACTCCGATCATGTTTGATTGTTCCAAGAGCAAAGTACTACGAATCTATACTACCGCAAACGTATCACACATGAAACTGGAAATGTTTGGATAACCCGTTCCCTCAATTCCGGCTCTTTTCTGCAGCGAAATGTTATAGTATTTAAGTGCAGACCTAACGTTTGGATAAATTGGAAGCGCAGGAGGGGTCACGAATTTGACGTTATATACTAGGATTCCCGTCCCCGATTACGTAGCATTTGACATTGAGACTACAGGCCTTGTTCCTGAGGAGGACCATATTATAGAAGTTGGTCTGGTTAGGTTCAAAAACGGAGAGCCGGTGGAAAGATGGACATCTCTCGTCAAGCCCGAAGGCAAAGTTGGTCTTAAGACCTTACGTTTGACGGGCATACCTCTGGAGGAATTAGAAGCAAGTGTAGGGATTTTTGATATATGCAGGGAAATAGAAGAGTTTCGAGGGGATTTACCCTTGGTGGGGCATAATCCCGAGTTTGATGTGGCTTTTTTGGCTAAAGTCATACCTAATTTCCCAGGAGTTGCAGTTTACGACACTCTAGAACTTGCTCGAATTGTATATCCTGGATTTGCAACCTATAGGCTGTCTGACTTGACTCAAAATTTAAATATTGTTCTAGATGACGCCCATAGAGCGTGTGATGACGCTGAGGCCTCTGGCATTCTTTTTCGTCATATCCAGGAAAGAATTGTGTCTATGCCTGCTCATCTGCGAGATAAGATTGTAGGTATTATGGGAGACAGTTGGGCTGCTGGCCATTTGTTCAAGCATGATTCCAATGCCGAATGCTATCAGCCGTCTTTATTCCCCAGTGAATACGTAACCCCATTTGAACTAGGTGGGTCAGGCGAAGTGCCAGATATGGATTTGCTTTCGTCTGAGGCAGAGGGTAATTGGTTCCAAGAGATACTAGGTCAGAACTCAAAACTTATATATTTAGATACCCACATTGATTGTGACATTATAGAAGAAGTAGTGAAAGGCTGTGTGGAGGTTTCTGAGAATGGACCCAGGATTATCGTAGCTGGAGAATTTCGTAATTGTCCCGATATAGAACAGGGAGAGTGCCATTTATATCATCCAAGGGAATATTTGTGCGTACTTAGATCTACAAAAAGTTACGAGCTAGCAAGACACGGGTTTTTAGCTGACTTAGATATCGATCTTAGGCGGTTTCTATCATCTGTTGCGGTGTGGGAAACGTTAACCGAAGATGGATACTTTGGCGAGATTCAGGTTGTGGGTAGGTCCCGTGAATTACAAAGGGAGCTCAGTTGTACTGAAATTCCAGACTGTTTAGATTACTGTCCTTTAAAAGAGGATTGCTACTATCTTAGAGCAGTTAGAACTAGCGAATCTTGCAGCACGATCCTGACCCCATTGAATGTGTGTTTCGATCCACCTGTGCATGCAGATATCGCCGTTATTTTTGGAATCGATGATGTTTTGAACGCATGGGAGGCTAGGCAGCCCAGACTGGATTTGGGTAAGTTGGCCAACGCGCTTAATGAAGCAGGATACTCAGACTGTGCGCAGCAGGCTGAAAACATCTCAAAGGAATGCTTGAATGTTTCTGGTGGTAGAGCAGACAGCATAATGCCACAAGAGTTCTTAGACTCCCTAAACTGTTTGCAGCAGGATCTTGGCAAAATCGTAGATGAATTGCGCAGTTCTCTTAGAGTTGAAACTGAATCTTTTATCGAAGTTCCAATGGACCCGCCCATTATGTCAAGGGTGCTCCATTCCCTTGAACATTGGCGTGACGAAATTATAAAAATTTCGTCAGACGATGTGCCTGGTCTAACGATTATATCTAAGGGATATAGTTTTGGGAACCAGGTTACCGCCGTGCTTTCCAAAAAAACGGTTTGGCCTGCGTCTTACCTCAAGGATCGTCTTTTTGAAGTGTATAGGAATGTGGTATTTGTTTCCCCTCAAATATCTTTTATCAATAGGTACCAAGGGCTCAGAAAGTTATATGGGATAGACGAAGACAGTTTGATACTTAAAATACCTGATAGGAGTCGGGTGGCTTCTTGTAACAACAGTCAAGTGCTTTTGGTTTGTGTGGACAGCGGCAGGTTTCTTTCCGGGCGCGATCACGTGGAATTTGTTGGCGGCTTTTTGGAGAAGCTAATGACCAATATTCCTGAAAATGTTCTGTGTCTTTGCCCTTCCTATAGTTTTGCAAGGGATCTTAACGACGCAGTAGCGCCGAAACTTGAAGATAGTTCCATAGCCGTTTTTGCGCAGGGCATAGATGGTGGGCCTCGAATACTTGAACATTTGATGGAGCCGGACACGCTTGTTCTATTGAGGTTTGGTGTTTCAATTGCAGACCCGGACAAGATCGGCCCGAGGATTCTGGCGATTCCACGGATTCCCTTTTCCCCGCCAAGTATAGTTTATGATCTCAGAAGGGAGGATCTTAATAGAATGGGTGTTGATGGTTTTTTGGAAGCCAGCGTACTCCCTGTAGCGTTATCCTTGAGGTCATATATAGAAACTATAGTGCGCTCAACGGGCAGGTTAGCGGTTATATTCCTAGACCCCAAGGTTTTGCCTGGGCAAAGAGGATGGGGGAAAGACTTTATGGGAACTTTCGACGACATGAGCAAAGTAGTATGTCTTCCAGACGAGGCTGTAGCAAGGGTCGCTCAATGGCTCAAGGCGTAATGAGTCCTCACGTCCAGTGAGAGCCTATAGGAATAGAACATCAGAGATCATTGTGGGATATAATATATTCGGAAAGAATAGTCTGTTATGAGAGAGGTTAATGCAAGTGTCCAAATTTCTGAGAGCCGGGATCTTAAGAGATAGGCTAAGCGATATCGTTGAAGCGTCGCGAATGCTGCAAGAGGCTCTAGACTCTGGCGAAGAAGGACCGCGTAGATGCAAGGAATTGGCAATGGATATAGAGTCTATGGCAAATGAGATCATTGATTTTATGTCTTATTGGAACTGTGAACCTCTTATTTACTTGGGTGAAGGTACAACCGATGAAGTAATAGGTTTTTTGGATAAGCTTATCTATGAGGCTGAGGCTGGGAAAGGTAAAGATTCAGAATCTTAGTTCGGTGTTGCGTGGAGGCGAGAGTATGCCTATTTTTGAATACGAGTGTCTAAAGTGTGGCGTAAAATTTGAACTGCTCCTTATGGGAAGCGATGTGCCTACGTGTCCTAAGTGTGGGTCACGAGACCTGGAGAAACTTGTATCTGTTTTTAACTCCAACGTGAAGAAAGGTTTCGCAAAAGGAAGCGGAGCGTGCAGTACATGTTCAGGAGGTTCTTGTTCTACGTGTGGCATAGTTAAATAGTGCGAGAAACTGTGGCGTGTATCACCGAGCATACGGAATTTCACTGCGGTATAAAGCAGAGGGGCGTGTAGTAGTTGATCGAGGAATCGCCTCAGAGAAAAACTAAGATCTTTTTGGGCAAGATAGGGCAGACGATTAAATCAGGGGCAGAGACTCTGGTTCAGGAAACCCGAGAGCTTGGCATGCTTAGCAAGCTTAGACTGGATGTACTTGCGTTAGAAAATGAAAAGAGCCGAAAACTCGAGGAAATTGGAAAACTTGTATATGATATGTACCAAAAGGGACAAGATCTTCCTGAAGATCTACAGTATCTCTTTGAAGCCATAAATGAAATAGAGGCTAGTATTCGAGCCAAGAATCTTGAAATCGAGAAACTGCGGTCCCAGAATCAAGAAGCTGGTGGCAGCAATTTAAATGACCTACTGTGACCCTAGGAGGATGTGGATATCTTTGATTGTAAGCCTGAGCAGATTATAGTTTAATTGCCCGGGTTTTTGCGTTTTTGGCCCATATTTTCAGTTTTTATTGTTGCAAACGTAGATTCTCGAGTAGAAAGGAGTGCAGCAAAGTGTCTGCCAAGATCATGGATGGAAAGAAAATTGCCTCAGAAATACTGGATGAGGTGCGTGCTGAAGTAAAGGAGCTTTCAGAACGAGGGATCATACCAAAACTTTCTGTAATTTTGGTAGGAGATGATCCTGCATCAGTTATGTATGCTAGGTCCAAAGAAAGGGCGTGTAAGAAATCGGGTATCGACTACGAATTGATTACTTTCCCCAGTGATGCGAAAGAGGAATCAGTCTTACAGGAGTTGGAAAGGCTTTCGGTTGACCAGTCCTGTCACGGCATCATGGTGGAACTTCCCCTTCCTGAGCATATGAATAAAGACCGCATAATGATGGCAATCAATCCCCTAAAGGACGTAGATGGGATTAACCCGATAAACAGAGGGCAAATGTTCACCAAGAAAACAGGATTATTCCCAGTTACTCCCCAGAGCTGCATAGAGATAATGAAGAGATCAGGCATAACAATTGAAGGGAAGAATGTATGTTTGATTGGACGTGGGGATACAGTTGGGAAACCCCTAATCTTTTTGCTCTTAAACGAAAATGCAACAGTGACAGTATGCCACACACGGACCAGAGATCTATCGTTCCATACTAAGAGAGCCGATATCGTTGTGGCAGCCGCTGGCAAACCTGACCTGGTGACTGAAGATATGGTTAGCCCAGGAGTTGTAGTGGTTGATGCAGGTATTAACCAGGTTGACGGCAAAACAGTGGGAGATGTGGATTTTGAGGGTGTCTCCAAGAAGGCGGAGGCCATAACCCCTGTGCCTGGTGGCGTTGGGAGTTTGACCACGGCGTTACTACAGAAGAACTTGCTCAAGGCTATTGAGTTGCAGCAAAGTCAATAACTTGGTTTTAGAGAAAGGGGGATGTAGGTTGAAGGAATTATTTTCTATGAGCCTGGAAGAAGTTATCAATCTTTCTGCATCTTCAGAGCCTACTCCGGGTGGAGGCAGCGTTTCTGCCATTTGCGCAGCTTTTGCCGGGTCAATGGCAGCTATGGTATGTAACCTGACAATCGGCAAGAAGAAGTACAAGGAAGTCGAAGAAAGGGTTATGGATCTCAGGGACGAGACTATGCATCTCATTTCTGAGTTTAAGAACCTAGTTTACGAGGACATGGCAGAATTTGAGAAACTTATGGATACATATAAGCTGCCCAAGTCTACCCCGGAAGAAAAAGAAAAGCGCGATGCAGCTTTGGAAGAAGCTCTGAAAGGCGCAACAGAAACGCCGCTAAAAGTTGCTCGAGGATGCTTAAGGCTCCTCAGGATTGTAGATGAACTTGCTCCAATAGGGAATAAGATGGCTATAAGCGACGCAGGTGTAGCCGCCTATCTGGCTGAAGCGAGTCTCAGGGCAGTACTTTTGAACGTTGATATTAATATACCTAGCATAAGAGATAAAGAGTACGTGAGAAATGTGATGAAGGAGAAGGAACAACTTATTGCAGAAGCCCAGGAACTCAAGGAGAGATCCTTAGGTGTTGTAATGGAGCGAATGGGTTGATTAATGAGGCTGCGTGGCCTCTCGTACCAGTTTTATCATTGAATGAATATAGGGGGAAGACGTTGAGCGTGGGTAGGGACATAGTGGTTTTGGGTAGCTTGAACGTCGATTTTGTCGTAAGAGTTTCGGAAAGACCCGGTATGGGTCAAACGGTGTTTGGGAAAGAGTTTTCGATATTTCCAGGCGGAAAAGGCGCTAATCAGGCTGTGGCAGTTGGCAGGTTAGGCGGGAACGTATGCATGGCTGGAAGGATCGGCGATGACGTTTTTTCTAGCATATTGCTGGAAAGCCTTACAAATGCAAACGTAGGAACTGATAATGTGCTAATAACCGAAAACATCTTTACAGGTTCTGCGTTCATTACCGTAGATGATTCAGGCGAAAACTCAATTATTGTGATTCCTGGTGCAAATAGCCAATATTCTAAGGAAGATGTAGATGATTTAGCTACCTGTTTAAAAGACGCAAAAACCCTCATGCTGCAGTTGGAGATTCCCGTAGAATCAGTGGAGTATGCTGCCCAAGTGGCAAAATCCTTTGGCGTCACAGTCATGTTGGATCCTGCTCCTGCAATGTCTTTACCTCCCGAGTTATACAGGTTAATCGATGTGATTACCCCTAACGAGCACGAAGCCTCATTGCTTACTGGTATACAAGTGCAAGATCTGAGTAGCGCAGAAAGTGCTGGTATGCGTCTATTAGAACAGGGTGTGCACAGTGCGGTCGTGAAGCTTGGGGCCCAAGGAGCATTTTACTGTTCGTCTACGGGGGATCGGGGCTATGTAAAAGGGCATCGCGTTAATGTTGTAGATACTACTGCAGCAGGAGACGCCTTTTCAGGTGCCCTAGCTTTGGCTCTTTGTGAGGGAAAAAGCATTGGAGAGGCGTGTGAGTTTGCGAACGCGGCTGCGGCTTTGTCTGTGACCCGCAAAGGCGCACAAACTTCCATGCCCAACTATGACGAGGTCGCTCGTTTTTTTCAATCTCTGGTATGACAAGGCTGAATGTGAGGGGATCTTTAGGAGGTGAGTTGAAGCAGTTTGATCAGTGCATCTCAAGTGGGTTTTTGGGGATGGGATTGGGTGGGGAGGTGATTCTGAATGAAGTGGATTATAGATACGGACCCAGGTATTGATGATGCTTCTGCCATTATTACTGCAGTCAATTCTGGAGCATTAGACATTTTGGGAATTACTTGCGTGCACGGCAATGTGGGTCTTGAGTATACTACTAGGAATGCGCTCAAGCTAATTGAGCTGATGGATGTTGGCATCCCTGTTTACGGAGGTGCTTCGAGACCTATTTTGCAAAAACCAGAGCATGCTTCTTACGTTCATGGAACTGATGGTTTCGGAAATACCTTTCTGTCTGAACCTAACATCAAACTTGAACCTATTCATGCTGTAGACTTCATAATTGAAGCCGCATATGCTGATGACAAACTAGGTCTGCTTACGTTAGGCCCTCTCACCAATGTGGCTCTTGCCATAGCTAAGGACAGGTCGCTTGAGGACCGAATTGATAGAATCGTTATGATGGCGGGTACTTCAAGGGCTAGGGGTAATACGAGTCCTGTTGCAGAGTTCAACGTTTTTGCAGATCCAGAAGCTGCTGCTGTGGTGTTTGATACAGGAATTCCCATTACCATGGTCCCATGGGAGACATGCCTTGACACGTTACTGGGCCCTGACACTATACGTGAATTAAGGAAAAGCTTGACTCCTGTTGGGCAAGCTTTTTCCAACGCCATGGAATTTACTTTAAAGGGAATAGAAGCTTCTATGGGTCAAGAATTTCTCGTATTGTGCGACCTTATTGCCGCGTGTGTTGCTATTGATCCTTCTGTGGTTAAAGAAAAGGCTTCTGTAACAGTGAGGGTCGAAACTTGCGGAAGATACTCTAGGGGGCTCACAGTTATCGATGAGCGCAACATAGAAGGTGCAGAACCTAATGTGACGTTGTGCCTCGCTTGTGATAGAGAACAAATAGCGGGCATGTTTTTGAACGCAATTAACCATCAAAACTAGACGGGGGTGTCGAATTGAAGAAGTCTATAAGCTTACTATTGATAGTATTGTTGTTAACCTCGGTAATGTTAGTTGGATGTGGCACAGATGAAGGCAATGGTGAAGGAGGAGAAGCTAAAAAAGCCGTACTTCTAGTTAGCGGAACCTTAGGAGATAAGTCGTTCTTTGATTCAGCTAATGAGGGTATGAAGGTCATTAAAGAAGAACTAGGTTGGGAAACACACATAATTGAGATGGGAACAGATCCATCCAAATGGGAGCCTACTTTGACCGACGTTTCGGCAGAAGATTATGACCTAATTATTTGTGGTACTTTTCAGATGCAAGAAAAGATAGAGGAAGTAGCCCCCAAATTTCCTGATAAAAGGTACGTAGTTTTTGACGTTTCAGTAGATTATGATAAGGCGGACTACAGCAACGTATATTCGATTCTTTACAAACAAAACGAAGGGTCATATTTGGCTGGAGTCTTAGCTGCAATGGTTACAACCTCTGATATGCCTAAGGCAAACGAAGAAAAGATCATCGGTTTCCTTGGTGGAATGAACATTCCGGTTATCAACGATTTCCTAGTAGGTTACGTCGAGGGGGCCAAGAGTATAGAGCCTGACATAAAAGTAGCAGTGTCGTATGTGGAAGACTTTGCCAATCCTGCCAAAGCAAAAGAAATGTGTTTAGCCCAGTATGACATGGGAGCGGATATAGGATTTAACGTTGCGGGAGGAAGTGGATTGGGCCAGCTAGATGCTGCAAAGGAGAAGGATTGCTACGCTATAGGTGTGGACTCGGACCAGGCCATGTTGTTCAAGGACACAGATCCAGAGAAGGCAGAACTGATTCTTACATCCATGCTAAAAAGGATCGACAATTCTTTGGTGCGGGCAGTCAAACTTTTTGAGGAAGATAAGCTACCGTTTGGTACTGTAGAGGTTTTAGGGCTGGCTGAAGAAGCAGTAGGCCTTGCCAAGAACGAGTTTTATGAACGGAACGTTCCCCAGGAGATTAAGGATAAAATCGAAGAGATTGAGGAACAAGTTAAGAATGGAGATATAACGGTTTCATCAGCATTCGATATGAGTGATGATGAAATGCAAGATCTTTTGGAGTCGGTGCGTCCGTAAAGTTTTTCTAGGTTGCAGGAGGCCGGTTATTGCCTCCTGCAACCCTTTCCAAAGTTTCCAAATGGGATGAGGTGTAAGAGATTGGAGGGTGGAAAGGAATCTCAAAGAGAAGGACCCATTCTGCTCATGGAAGGAATAACGAAGATCTATCCCACCGGGTTGGTTGCAAACTCTAATGTAACATTTGAAGTGCGAGAAGGAGAAATTCACGCGCTCGTTGGCGAAAATGGCGCAGGAAAAACTACCCTAATGAAAGTGTTATTCGGTCTAGAGAAACACGATGCGGGGAATATTTTTGTAAAGGGCGAGCAGGTTAATATTACATCGCCAAGACAGGCAATTGGGCACGGCATCGGTATGGTACATCAGCATTTTATGCTCGCGCCTTCGCTTACTGTAGCCGAAAATATTGTCTTAGGTCAGGAACCGAGAAAAGGTATCTGGTTTGATCAGAAAAAGGCTGCGGAAACTTGCATAGATCTTGGGAAGAAGTACGGACTAGAAGTGGATCCCTACGCAAAGATCGCCGATGTTCCTGTAGGTGTTAAGCAGAGGGTCGAAATTCTAAAGGCGCTGCTGCGGGGGTCAGAGATCTTGGTATTAGACGAACCTACTGCAGTTTTGACTCCTCAGGAAACTGTCGAGCTGTTCGCTGCACTCAAGGCTCTTAAAGAGGGCGGGCATACGATCATCTTTATATCCCACAAATTGGCAGAAGTCAAAGAGATTTCAGACAGAGTGACAGTAATGCGTTCTGGTAGGGTTGTGGGAACCAGAAACACTGAAGAGATCAGTATACGTGATCTTTCTAATATGATGGTGGGGCGTGACGTAGAATTAGAATTGCCTAGGCCTAAAATGTCTGCAGAAGATCGCAGGGAGGTTAGGCTTTTAGTTAAGGACCTCAAGTATGTCCGCGATAACAAGGATGTACTGAAAGATATAAATTTGCAGGTGAAATCGGGAGAAATAGTTGGTATTGCAGGTATTGAAGGAAATGGTCAAGCGGAACTGGTGGAAATTCTTACCGGTCTTTGTGAGTGCCATGAAGGAACTATACAGATTTGCGGAGAAGACGCGACGGAGAAAAAGCCCGGAGAGATAAGAGAATTGGGCTTGTCCCATATTCCTCAGGATAGGATGACTTTCGGTGTGGCTGCAGAAGCGTCTGTGGCTGAAAACCTCATATCTACAAGGTACAATAAACCCCCTATTTCAAATGGTTTTCTTTTGAATTTAAAAGCTATATTTGCTACTTGTCTAGACCTGATAAAGAAGTTTGAAATCAAGGCTAACGACCCTAAGCAGCCAGTTAATACTCTTTCAGGAGGCAATATACAAAAGGTTGTTGTTGCCCGAGAGTTTTCTACTGATCCAGAGGTGATAATTGCCAATCAGCCTACTCGAGGTATAGACATAGGGGCTAGTGAGTCTATTCACAAATACTTGGTAAACGCGACAGAAAATGGTGCTGCAGTGCTTTTGATATCTGCCGATCTAAGCGAAGTTATGGGGCTATCTAACAGACTCTTGGTGATGTATGAAGGTAGAATAGTTGCTCATTTTCCAGATGCTGAAGCGGTCACCGAAGAAGAACTAGGCCTCTACATGCTTGGAGTAAAACACCAGGAACCAGACGAGATTGTCGCATCGCTAATGGGGGAGGCCGGTTAATCAAATGAAAACAGATAAAAGGTTCGAGATTTTGCGAACGGGCGTAGCTATAGGGGTGGCGCTCCTCATAGGGTTTATAGTCACATGTTTAGTGTCAGAGGCACCTCTAAAAGCGTTTGGATATTTCCTTAGGGGACCTTTTACGACTACACGTCGATTCGCGGCCTTTCTTGAGGCGGCAATTCCTTTGACTTTCAGTGGGCTTGCGATATCCTTGGTGTTTTCCGCAGGTCAATTTAACCTAGGTGCTGAGGGGCAGTTCTTTATCGGGGCAGTTGCCGCAACCGCCGCCGGAATATATTTAGATTTACCTCCGGTCATACACACTTTGGTTTGCCTTCTAGCGGGAATTGCTGCAGGTGCCGTTGCAGGCTTCATCCCAGGCATTTTAAAAGCAAAATGGAATGCTTCAGAATTAGTTTCGTCGCTGATGCTCAATTACGTATTTCTAAAGTTAGGAATGTATCTAGTAACGTACCATATGCGAGATCAGTCAGTAGGAGCTTTGGTATCTCTTCCGCTCAAAGAGACTTCGTTGTTAACCCAGTTTATTCCCAACACTAGAATTCATACAGGTGTGTTTATACTGCTCATAACCGTTTTATTTTGCTACTACTACCTTTTCAGGACTAGTCAGGGTTATGAAGTCAGGATGACAGGTCAAAACATAGAGTTTGCTCGATATTCGGGAATTCCTGTTCTATCAGTGATTTTATCGGTACAGGTGTTGGCGGGGGCCATCGCCGGTCTGGGCGGGGCCGTCGAAATGCTAGGTATCTACAAGCGCTTCCAATGGTTGGCAAGCCCAGGGTACGGATTCGATGGTGTTATTGTCGCTACCCTGGCAAAGAATAACCCTGCTTTAGTGCCCGTTACCGCTCTTTTTCTTGCGTATCTTAGGGTGGGCGCCGATGTTATGGCCATATACTCAGATGTGTCCGCCGAAATGGTAGCCATTATACAGGCTGTGATTATTCTACTGGTTACTGCAGAGGCCTTTTTATCTGGTTACAGACGTCGGATGTTGCTAAGAGAGGTGAAGCAAAGTGCAAGCGCTTCTTAGGGCCATATTATCTCCTTCCTTTGCAGCTTCGATCTTGCGCGTGACTACGCCTATTTTATTTGCCGCTTTAGGAGCTGTAGTGGCTGATCTATCTGGGGTCGTAAACATAGCGTTAGAGGGCACCATGCTGTTTTCTGCATTTACAGGGGTTGCAGTTTCAGCCTTTACCCAATCTGCATGGTTAGGTCTACTCGCAGCAGTTGGAGTGGGGGCCCTGGTAGGGTTAACCCTAGCATATTCTCACCTAAAATTAGGTACAGATGCTGTTTTGGCAGGAATTGCATTGAATCTGTTGGCAGCTGAAGGAACAGTTTTCCTTTTGTACGTTGTAGCTGGAGACAAGGGAGTATCCAGTTCTCTCCCTAGCAAAGTGCTGCCCGATTGGCATATACCTGTAATAAAGGAAATACCGGTTTTGGGCGCTATCTTGGGAAAGCAAAATGCGCTTACGTATATGTCTTTAATAGCAGTAGTATTGGTCTATCTGTTCTTATTCAAAACTTCCTTCGGGCTAAGGCTTAGAGCGGTGGGGGAGAACCCTGACGCTGCAGATTCAGTGGGAATTTCAGTTCATAGGGTTCAATTTGTAGCGTTAGCTATTAGCGGCGCTTTGGCTGGAATGGGTGGAGCCCACCTCTCCATGGGATACGTTAGTTGGTTTTCAAGGAACATGACTTCAGGTAGAGGGTTTATAGCTCTTGCTGCAGAAACCCTAGGTTACAGACACCCTGTAGGAGTATTCTTGGCGTCTCTATTGTTCGGATTTGCAGATGCGTTGTCTAACTATATGCAGAGTCTGCGGGTTCCCGGCGAATTTGTACAGATGATTCCGTATTTGTTGACTTTGGTAGCCTTGACCATTTATTCGGGCCGCCAAAGAAAAGGCAGGAGGTCTTCTAAATGAGGGATGGCAAAATTCCAGTAATTATTGATTGCGATCCAGGCCATGATGATGCAGTAGCCTTAGCATTGGCGTTTGGTAGCGGTCAATTTGATGTTAAAGGAGTTACTACAGTTGCAGGTAACAGCACAGTAGATAATACATATGCCAATGCGTTGAAGTTCCTTTCGTTCATTGGTGTTTGTGTAGAGGTAGCAAAGGGTGCGGCGAAGCCTTTGCTCCGCCAGCTAACGGTAGCCCCTAACGTGCACGGTACAACTGGACTAGACGGGACCGATCTTGGAGATTCGCGTTTGAAGGGCTCGGGTCGTTCCGCAGTTGAGCTTTTGACAGAGGTTTTGCGTACCTCAAGTGAGAAAATTACCTTGATCCCGACAGGCCCTTTGACCAACATTGCTACGCTTTTTTTAGCCGCACCAGAAGTAAAAGAGAATGTAGAACAAATAGTACTTATGGGTGGAGCGGCGTTGGAAGGGAACTGGACGCCTGCAGCCGAGTTTAATATTTTTGTAGATCCTGAAGCGGCAAGAATTGTGTTTGAATCAGGAGTGCCTATAACCATGGTTGGGCTTGACGTTACACACAAAGCCCTTATCTACCCTGATGAAATTGAAGCCCTTCGTAAGCAAGGGCGGATAGGTAAAGCCATCGCCGAGCTTATGGACTTTTACGGGATCTTTTACCGCAAGCAGTTTAAGGGTAATCCCGTCCATGATGCAGTGGCAGTGGCTGCTGTTATGTGCCCAGATATTATCTCTACGCAGCATCTGAACGTTTCTGTAGAAACTTGCGGCGAATTTACCCGAGGGATGACGGTGGTGGATTTTAGAGGGGTTACAGGCAAGGACCCCAACTGCAATGTTGCCCTAGGTCTGGACAGAGAATCATTTATCGACCTTATTTTCGATGCGGTTAGAAAGTTAGATGAAAGTGGGGCAGTCTAGTGTCACGTAGCCTTATCCTTTCAAACAGTAACGTGATACGTTCTGATGGATCGTTACTCTATAGGCACGATATTGTCATACGTGACGGTGTCATTCAGAGCGTCCTTCCAAGTACGGAACATGCCGTAAGCGATTGCCATCTTTCATTAGAAGACATGGAAGTCTATGATTGTTCTGGATGTTTTGTAACTTCTGGTCTCGTTAACCTCCATACACATTCTCCTATGACTGTTTTAAGGGGAATAGCTGAAGACGTTAGCGTAGATCGGTGGTTTAATGAAAAGATCTGGCCCTTTGAGAGTATCCTTACTCCCGAAGATATTTACGTTGGTGCTAAGTTGGCTATTTATGAAATGTTAGATTGTGGTGTTACGGCGTTTTGCGATCATTATTTCTTCGCCGAGAAAATTGTAGACGCTGCTATGGAAGCTGGAATAAGGGCCGATATTGCTCCTACAATCTTTGGCGCGTTGCCAGATTGGGGAGATGACCTTGATGACGCATCAATTTTGATCAAAAAGGTAAATGATAAAACCGACGGCAGAGTTAAAATGCGTATTGGTCCTCACGCACCTTACACGTGTCCACCAGCAGTTCTTGCGGCTTGTACCGAAAGAGCTATAGAATTAAAAGTAGGAACACACATACATGTGTCTGAGACGTACGATCAAGTTCAAGAAAGCATAGAACAGTATGGAAAAACCCCCTTTGTCGTGCTCAAAGAAGTCGGGATGTTGGACATTCCGTGCATTATTGGTCACGGAATATGGATTCAGGAGGAAGAGGTTTTCCTTTTGGGAGAGGACTCAGTGTTTGCCGTATGCCCGAAAACATATCTTAAGTTATCTTCAGGGTTTGGGAACTTGTACAAATTACAATGGCATTGCCTTTCTAATCATCATACTCCCGATTCTTACGGGTTTGTGTCTCAATCTGGCGAAGGTGTAACCTCTGAGTCCGGAGTGCAAAGATTAAGAGTTGGGATTGGCACAGATGGAGCTGGGAGCTCCAACACATTGAATCCTATAGAGCAAGTTAGGCTATATGGTCTTTTGGCCAAGCATCATCTTGGTGATGCATCAGATTTTCCATGCCATGAGTTGTGGCGTATGCTCATGAATGGTTATGCGGTGTTGGACGATAATATTGGTGAAGTAGCACCTACCTACATTGCAGATCTAGTAGTGTGGGATTTAGCGACTTGTCATACTTGGCCGGTGTACGACCCATTAGCAGCTATCATTTACTCGGCAGACGCTCGAAATGTAAGAGATGTACTTGTTGAAGGGGAATTTAAGAAAAAGGCAGGGAAAGTGCTTATATGTGACGAGGAAGAACTTTTGCAACAGTCTGGCGGAATTAAGGAGAGGCTCTTAGCCGCAGTACCTCAGGCATCGAAAATAAAATATTGAAGCCAAATGAAAATTGGAGGCGTAAAGCATGGATAAAGATGACATGCGACTTGAAACCAAAGCTACACATGTAGGTCAAGAACCAGACCCACTAACAGGTTCGATTGTTCCCCCCATTTATCAGACTTCCACTTTTGTGTTTCCTAACGTAGATGAAGGAGCCGCAAGATTTAGAGGAGAAAAAGATGGCTATATATACACTAGGCTTGGCAACCCTACGATTACAGCACTTGAAAGAAGCGTCAGTGCGCTGGAAAATGGCGAAAAGGGCCTAGCGTTTGCATCAGGAATGGCGGCCATATCAAGTGTAATAATGGCGATTGTAAGCGCGGGGGATCATATTATCGCCGACAAATGTGTGTATGGTTGTACCTTTGCGTTTCTTACAGAAATCTTGACTAGATTTGGAGTGAGCGTAGATTTAATCGACTGTTCAGACTTGGAGCAGGTTGAAAAGAGTGTGAAACCTAACACCAGGATAATTTATTTTGAGACGCCTGCTAACCCCACATTGAAGATGGTAGATATGGAAGGTGTAGTACGTATTGCTAAGAAGAATGGAATAACAACTGTAGTAGATAACACTTTTATGAGTCCAGTGTTCCAAAGACCAATTGAATGGGGAGTGGATGTAGTAGTACACAGTGCTACTAAGTTCTTAGGTGGCCATGGCGACCTTATCGCCGGAGTTGCCGTAGGCCGAAAAGAGTTCATGGATCACGTGGCAGAGACCACCCTAAAGGATATAGGCGGGGTTCTTTCTCCGTTTGATGCTTGGCTTGTACTTAGGGGCATAAAGACCCTCCCTGTGCGAATGAGGGCGGCCCAAGGGAATGCAATGGTGATAGCGAGGTTTTTAGAGCAGCACCAGGGAGTCGAAAGGGTGTATTATCCTGGGCTATCTTCCCATCCCCAACACGAACTGGCTAAGAAGCAAATGTATGGATTTGGCAGCATGATCTCTTTTGAACTCAAAGGAGGTTTCGATGCGGGAAAGAAACTTATGGACTCTGTGGAACTATGCCATCTTGCAGTTAGTTTAGGAGAAACAAGCACTCTTGTGGAACATCCTGCATCTATGACCCATTCATCAATGACTCCCGAAGCTAGGGAAGCTGCAGGTATTGCAGATGGACTAGTCAGAATATCTGTTGGGTTAGAGCACGTAGACGACCTTATTGCAGACCTTAGCCAGGCGCTAAAAAAAGCTACTGGGTTTTAAGGCGATCTTACTGTTTATTGAAAGATGGTAGAGACGGCAGATGCGGCCTTCTCTACCATCTTCATAGTCAATCTGGAATTTTAATAGCCCATAAAGTTCCCCTACTGTCACCTTGAATCACAAGGTAGGGACCAGTAGAGTCTTTTGTTTGCGGCTCGATTTTGATTACCAGCGAGTCTGTGAAAAGAAATGTGTCTCTAACTTTGTAATCTATTTGCTTAGTCCCTATGTGTATTGCGATTGTACCGGTCGACCCACCGGTTATGTATATTCCATCCAGGTTAGGCACGCCCGAAAACAAAGTTGGGTATCCTTGAATGCGCCATGGGATATAGCCGTCGTACACGTAATAAGGTGTAATGCGTCCACCTGTATCGGGAACCAGAATGTGTCTTAGGGATGCGGCAAGTTTAGATTGAGAATGAAGGGGTACACAGGGTTCTAGAAAAGTACGGAAGTTTACGCTCTTCCAAATTTGGGAGCCGTCGTAAGGGTCGAGGGCATACAGAAAGCTTCCCCCGCTGTGCTTATCAGCTGGGGTTACGGTAAACACGCGTCCAGAGTGAAGCAGGGAGTTTCCCGCAGGAGAGTAGTATATCTGGCGTCCCAATTTCTTTTTCCAGATTTCCTGGCCGGTCTGGGCATCAAGAGAGTAAAATGTATTGTCCCACGCGCCGAAGAAGATCATGCCTAATCCGGTTGAAGGCGTGTTGGTGACTGCGCCTGTGGCTCGATAAATCCATTTTGTGGTTTTTGTATCGGCATCTAAGGCATACACTCGACCTGAAGGAGAGCCGACGTATATGAGCGTTTGCGAGGTAGTGCGCCATACTGCAGGGGGCTCAACGAACCCTTCTGGATCTTGGTGTTGCTTCCATACGAGTGTCCCGTTGTTTTTGTCTAAACAACACATGTCGCCTGATGCAGTGCCAAAGTATAATTCTTCCTCGTTTATAACACCTCCGCACCAGGACGAGCCTGCATCGTATTGCCACAATATGTCTCCAGTTTGGGGGTCAATACAATATACGAAACCGTTTCGTGTCCCTGCAATGATTCGACCACATGAATCTGAGAGCAATCTACCTGTTAACGCGCTTCCCAGGTCTGTCTTCCAATAGACAAAGTCCTCTGTATCCTTTTCAAACTCGGCAACTTTGACGTATGGTCCATCGTTACCTGTTGCTTTTAGCCTTAATGTATGAATTCCCGGCGCGTGACAAGATACGTCAACTGAGAATTGATGTGTCCCTGTCTCAAGATTGCCAAGATCGTTGTATATTCCATCGTCGATTTGAAATTTCAAAGAAGCGGGATCAGAGAGGGAGAAGCGGCACAGAAGTTTTCCATCGCTAATCGTAGCCTCCAAAGTGCGAATAGGGTTTTTGAAAGAAGAAACGGGTCTTGCTGCAACCTGGCCCAGGAGAGACTCGATGTAGTTCGAGTTTGTGCCAGGTTTTACGGCGTAAACATCCATCTTTTTCTCGCTTACTTCTACTACACAATAGGCGTTGTCCATAAGAGCGCCTACCATGAAGCATGATTTACCTTGAAACTTCCACGGTATAAAAGAGTGTCCGTGACCGCAAAAAAGGACCTGTATCGGGTATTTTTCAATTATATCTAGGAACTGATCATCGGCATCCTGGAACCTGTTGGCTTGGTAAAATATAGGGTGATGGGAAAATATGGCTACCGGCGTGTTTTTAGGTATAGATGATAGATCTGCGTCCAGCCAGGAAAGTATCGATGGGTCCACTGTTCCATAGGTTTGCTCAGGGTAAGTTGTATCTAGGACTACGAAGTGCCATCCCATATAGTCAAATGAAAAATTTGAATAACCCAGATAGGTGGCAAATTTGGCTGCAAAAGGATCTTGCCACCTAGATTCGTGGTTGCCTGCAGTACCTAGGATCGGGAAAGGTAGTTTTGCTGTAATATTTTTAAAACAATCGTATTCTTCCTTCGCACCTGTTTCAGTTATGTCTCCAATATGAATCATAAAAGCAGCGTCTGAATGTTCAGCTGCCATATGTTCGATAGCCAGGCGAGAATTTTTGTTTCCTTGCGCAGATCCCAAGTGGCTGTCGGCTGCTACTATAAATTTGAAAGATGCTTTTTTCTCCTGATTTTCTGAGGTTGACAGATTTCCCAAGTAACCAGGTTTTTGTGGTATGTGATTGGGATGACCTGAAGAAACGGTAGTTGAAGCTAGGACCGTTGCCATAACTAATAGGGCAATCCATAATAACTTGATCTTATGTGCGTAAGCTTTATTCAAATACATAAAGTGGAAGCCTCCTTGGATAATTGTGCCACAATAATAAGACGGGTCTTGTAACGCTGGGGTTTCTTCTTCTCGTGTGTTACTTACAATCTATGAGTTCACAATAGACTTGTTCGGTGGATTTTGCCACACTCTCATCTGAGTGACGCTCTAGCACTACTTGTCGACCCAACCGAGAAACTGAGTCCATCTTTTCGGGATTGCTCAAAAGATCTTCTATGAAAGCGGATAATACGTCGGGTGTAGAGGGGAAAGGAGCATCAATGCAAATATAGTTTCTTTCTTCAAGGGAATCAATGATATCCTCAGATATAGGTCCAAACGTACCGTTAGGTCCAAATATCACTACAGGCTTACCGGAAGCCATAGATTCTAGGGCGACTCTAGACATACCAAGAACGATGTCTGACGCAGCGTATAAAGTAGGAGTGTCTAAAACGAACCCAAGGGGACGTACTACTTCTTTCTGGCATTTTGCGTTTATCTCATCAGCTTTAGACCTGACGGAGGACAGTTTAGGACCGTCTCCTGCAATTAGCAGCATGACATTGGGATAATCGTGAAAAAGCCGAAATACTGCCTCCTGGGCTGTTACTGCTGCTTCAGCCAAATCCCCTTCGATTCTGGATACATAAGAAATGATAGGCCCTCGATGGGGAGGAATATTCAGAAGTGAACACGCCTTACACTTTTCATCCTGACTAACTGGGTGAAAGAGTGCAACGTCAATACCGTTGGGTATAACTACGATGGAGTCTGGGTGGAACTTAAACTTTTCAACGATGTACTGTTTTACGGCTGCGCTTACCGCTATAGTCTTATCGCCAGGCTTAGTGAAAAACATCCATGGGAATCCCGCCTTAAATTGGCCGTGATATGTAGCTACTAATGGGATTCCCTTTTTACTTGCGACCTTCTCAGAAATCCATATAGGTATCCTGGCATGGGCATGAATTATATCAATATCATGGGTATCTACGATACGAGATATGATCTTGTACGCCTTTAACATATCTGTAGGCAAACGTGAATTGAGCGGTGCATCAAAATGTGGGATGCCGAACTCTGTGAGCTCCTTTACCCTCTCGCCACCGCTAGAAGCTACCAATATATTCCAACCTAGGGATCTGAGGCTTTTCGAGAGGCTAATCACGTGGGTTTCTGCACCACCTATCCCTAAACCCATGGGTAGCATAAGGACTTTCCCCTTCGACGTTGCCATGTAAAAACCACTTCCTCCCGATATGCACCGTAGGCGGTACCTGAAGTTAAGATAACGTGAATGCCGGTTCCGGTCAAGAGTAGTATATTTTAAGAGCGAGCACATGTACGGAACTTGAAGGGAAAGTATCCGTCTAAAAAACAGGAAAGGGCCTAGAAGTTGCATGGGTATTACAGGTGGTCCAGTTTGATGGGGGGGTAATTATGGGAGTAGGGGATGTGCGTTATAAAGTCCTAGTGGTGTCAGCGCTTATTTTATCTTTGGTGCTTACAGGATGTGGCACAAAAGACCTGGTTTCCCTAGCTGGTCTGGACCAGGCGGACTTGTATGTGGGAGACCGATATGGGAACAAAATAAAAATCGACGATCCTCAAGAATTTCTGAAAGCTTTTAAAGCTGCGAAGTTTGTTAAGGATCCTAAGAACGTAAAAAGCGAAACCGAAGCAGACTATGTGTTTTATTCGGGTGATAAAAAGATTTACTACGATGCCCAGGGGAAGTACTTAATATTTATAGATAGCGATGGGAAGCATGTTTATTCTGCCGATATGGATATATTGCTGGCAGAAATAGAATATCTTCCTCCTGCAGTTTCGGTAGGTTTCGAAAATGAAGAATTGGATCGGTGGATGGAGGATTTGTGTAAAGTTCAGGAACCTGCCGCCCTGCTTTTCGAAGGCGAACAGGATTGTGTGCTTGTAGTTGTAGCAGGAGAAAAACCTACAAATGGGTATTCCATGAGCCTGGAGCATGTAACTGTTGAAGAGTCTGGTATCGTTGTTTCTGTTAGATTGGTGCCGCCTCAAGGTCAACAGAGCCAAGTGGTCACTTATCCATATGTAGGTTTTACCATTAGCAAAAAGGCAGATTTATCAGTTGAGTTAATAGTCCCTGGGAAAACAGGCGATCAGATTTTTAAGCTTCCTGTAGCTCACGTTTCACCAGATCAAAGAGTGATATTACTGAAGCCTGCGCAAGGGTCTATTCTTACAGAAAGCGTTAAAATGGCAGGGTTTGCCAGGGTAGGTGAAGACACTCTTATAATCGAGGTTGAGGATGGCCATAACGTTCTAGGAATTGAGCAAGTCACTGCTTTCCAAGAGGGGGACGGGGAATGGAGATACTTTGAGTTTTGGATGGATTTGGAAGCAGCTACCAGTCCCTATGGAAGTATAATTTGCGTGACTTATTCTACGCCAGACGGGACTAGGGTCGAAGAGTTGTTAGTACCCGTAGGCTTTGGAGCTAAGTAGATTCTAGATAAAACGTGCAGATAGACAAGGGCACTATAAACTCTCAGCCGATTTGAGGGTAATATCGTTTTGACATTAGGGCGTTAACGAGATGTTGGGGTGTATATATGGGAGCTCTAAAGATGGTAAACGCCCTACCTACATTCTCAGGCGTATGGGCGTCACTTCCTCCTATCGCGCCCAGGCTCTGTTCTCTGGCAAACGTCCCGAGGATTTCATGAACGATGGGATTGCCCGCCTGCTTACCATTGCAAACTTCAATGGCAGTTAGGTTTTTAAGGTTGGCAACTCTATCGTCTACGCTTACTATTAAGCCGTTTTGATCGCCTGCGCCACGGGATATATGCCAAGGATGAGCCGGGATGGCTATTCCGCCCAGTTTTGCAACGCGGTCAATCAGTTCCTGGGCGTTGCATATTCGGTCTTTCCCCCAATCATCCCATGCCTCATCATCGACTCCATACACAAGCATGTGCCCAGCGTCAGTGGCAAGCTCAACGCCTCTAAAAATTAGTAAAGGGTATTTATTTTTAAGCTCCTCGAAAGGACGACTAACGTAAAGGCTTCCATGTTCAGTAATACAAATCCCATCTAGGCCCTTTTCCAATGCGCACTCGATGATCTCCTTGGGTTCTGCCAGAGACTCCCCTGAATATTTAGAATGTACGTGCAAGTCTATTCGAAATTGAGATTTTCTAGCCATTGACTTCCCTCGCAGGTCTACATCATCTCATCCTACTTAATCTGCCGCCAAAAGGTTTGTTTCAAAATAGGTTCGTAGAATATCCGACCCTTGTCAGCAGTTTTCTGACTCAGAAACGCTCCTCTTATTATATCAACGTCTTCTGAGATCTGTGAAATATTATTAACCAAATAATCGGCGAAGAAGCCGGAAAATTCGTCTTCGCTAACTTGCACTATAGTTCGGATCTCACTTTGAGTGATGCTTTCGAATACCTCGATGGCCGCCTCAAGTATTTTTTCTCGTTGTCTAGAATAATTTTTGAAATAAAGCTCAATAGATGAAACTCTCCCTGCTTCAGCTGCATCTTGCAGTTTGAGAAGAAATCTATAAACGTTTTGGCAACGAGGGTCCAAACTAGCTCCAAAATCGAACCAGACTGGAATTCCAGACACCATGTACATGTTTCTATCTCCGTCATCCCAATTTCTGACCAAAATGTCCAACACGATCTGGTATCCCATGGCTGTCTCAGGGTCTTTATGGGGAAGTGTATCCGGAGTGTATTGGTATGCTGCCCTGGAGAAGTAGAATTCAGGGCCTACCATTTCTTGTAGCATTTCAAATTCTTCAAAAGTAAGATGCATTTCGTGGGCTAGTTTTACGGTGACAACGTTGCATCGTCCTAGCCCCAGCAAACTCACGATTTTTTCGATAGGGCCGTAACTAAAGAATCTCTCAGGCACAAGCAATTTTTGCGATGTGCGCTCAGTTACAGGCGGTATAGATGGAGGAAAGTGTTGTTTTACGTAGTATATTTCACCATCTGAGGTTATGTACTTTACCATGCCTCGCTCTATCTCAATTGTGCCCATATATAGCGATATCCTCCAGAGAGCTGCATTACGCAACTGCCATGAACTGCGCCACCCATTCCTCGTAGCATGTACATTCTAACATAAATAAATAGTATTAAATTGTCGTGCCCAAACTGGTGGCTAAAATTTGTAGCACAGCCGTGAAAAAATATGTATATGCGCCATATTTGTAATATACTTAATACTAAGTATGCGGGGAAATATTTTGTCCATGAATCAAATGGCACATGCAGGTAACAGTTGGTATAGGGGTATAGGGGGGAATAGGTAGATGGGATGCACTCAATGCCCTCGGTATTGCAATGTAGATCGTTCCCAAGGAGAGTTGGGTTTTTGTAGAAGAGGAATGCTTCCCGAGGTCGCCATGGCAGACCTTCATTTCTGGGAAGAACCGTGTATTTCGGGGAGTAATGGTTCTGGCGCAGTGTTTTTTTCTGGGTGCAATTTATCATGTGCGTTTTGCCAGAATTACCAAATAAGCCAAAGCGGTCGCGTTGGTAGGGAGTACAGCGTGGAAGCGCTGGCGAGCATCTTTCTTATGCTCGAGGGTCGGGGAGCCCACAATATAAACCTTGTTTCTCCGACTCATTTCTCCGAAAAAGTAGCCGAAGCCATTCGGCAAGCCAGGAATATGGGCCTTAAGATACCGTTTATCTATAATTCCAACGGGTATGAATCACTTGAAACTTTGCAGATTATGGACGGACTTATAGACGTATATCTTCCAGACTTAAAGTATTTTTCTGATGAAATCGCAAGAAAGTACTCTTCTGCTCCTTCTTACTTTGAGCACGCTTCAAAAGCTATCCTAGAGATGTCAAGGCAGGTCGGGATTCCCCAGTTTGATGAACAGGGTGTGATTCAGAGGGGCCTAATTGTTAGACATTTGGTTTTGCCAGGGCAGATTGAGGATTCGAAAAAGGTTCTGCGGTGGATTAAAGAAGAACTGCCTGAGGGAACCTATGTGAGTTTGATGGCACAGTACTGTCCGGTGCATAGAGCAAAGCAGTATCCGGAGATAAATAGGACTCTTACATGGCGAGAATATGATGAGATAGTAAAAGAACTTTATGACTTAGAATTGGAGGATGGCTATATTCAGGAACTTGCATCTGCAAATACTGAGTTCATACCAGATTTCGGAGTTGAGGCGCACGAACCGAATGTGATGTGATATTATTTTACTTAACAGCCCTTTGATACATAGTTGGGTTGTTTTCTCGAGGAGGTGGGCGGGAGTGAACAAGATAGCGAAGCTGGCATTGATTCTTGCGTTCATATGCGCGCTATCCGGTTTGGGATTAGCTGCAGTTTACAATACGACGAAACCCATCATTGAGCAGCGTGCCGAGGAGGACCTTATCAACGCGGTCAAGGAGGTTTTGTCCGAAGCCACTGAGATAGAGCAGCATGAAGAAGACGGGGTAGTGTACTGGATAGGAAAGGCAAACGGGAAAATAATCGGCGCCGCTATGGAGGTAGAGTCTCATGGCTACGGCGCTGAGCCCATAAAAATGATGGTCGGAATAGATTCCGAAGGAAAGGTAACTAAAGTCAAAATTATGTCCTTATCGGAAACTCCAGGCATAGGCAGTCGCGTCAATAGCGAAGAGTTTTTATCTCGGTTTAGCGGAGTAGATAACCCGGCCAAGGTAGAAGGCATTTCTGGGGCTACAGTATCTTCCGGCGCAGTTAAGGGAGGAGTTGCCAGCGCTGTAGAGTTCCTGAAAGCGATTGTTGCGCCAGAAGAAGAGCCGATAGATATAGGGTTGGTCGCCGACGGTACGTATGAAGGAATAGGAGAGGGATTATTTGGACCGATAAAGGTATCTGTCACGGTTCAGGGAGGAAAAATCATCGAAGTAAAAGTGATAGAACATAGTGAGAGCGAAGGAATAGCTGACCCTGCAATTTCAGGTATTCCAAAGGCTATAGTTGAAAAACAACAGTTAGATGTGGATGTAGTTTCAGGTGCGACTTTTACGAGCAAAGGCATTATTGAGGCGGTAAAAAACGCGTTGAAATAGGTCCATGATGTAAGCGCAATCGTACCCCGGGCATCCGGGGTTTTTTTATTTTCTCTTGACTTCCACTTTTGGTGATATTACTATTTATTTGAGCGAACAAATGTTCTATAAAGCAGGTGATCCCCATGAGAGATGTGTATTATTTTAAATTCATAGGCGCAAGAACACGTCAAGAAAAGGCTGATAGCGCTGCTCACTCTAGATTCCCTACTGCTGTGGCTTTTCAGGATATTATCTTAGATTGTGACGAAAAGGCTTTTAAAGAAGGAGTAAGGCCTGGAGATACTGTTAGACAAGCTCAATTGGCTTCACCTTCATGCCAAATAATTATAACTTCCGATAAAAGTCCCTATGTGTTAACCAGCGTAATCGACGTGCTATCTTCTGTAACTTTATTTGTTGAACTTGATGAAAGAGATTGCGGGGTGTTTCTGCAGGACCCAGAGAAACCCTTAACCGAAGTGCTCTCTCTTTTAGACGGCATGTTCGACATGGCCATTGTTACCAAAAGCAGATCTAAATTCCTAACAAAATGTTCTTCTATTTGGGTATCCCAAAAGGTATTTAAGGGACATAAGATATTATCTTCTAAGAAATCATGGGGACGCATTGAAGTAGGTAACAATTACATTTTAGTAGATGTGGAACAAGGAAAGGAAAAGACCTTTCTAGCAAATATGCCCCTTGCTCTTCTGTGGCCCTTACCGCCAGATGTAATATCTATTTTATATTCCTTGGGCTTTAAAACTTTTAAGGATCTACAGCAAATTTCACCTTCTCAGTTAACTTATCAAATTGGAGATTGGGCGCATACGGTTATTAACTGCGTAAATGGTGAAGATATTTCACTAGTAAATCCGCTTACCGCGAAACTATGTATAGAAAAAATCGTGGAACTTGAAAATATGGATTTAGATAAGGCGCTAAAAGAGGTCGCCGAAGAGTTTGCACAAAATGGCCTAGGAGCTAAACACATAACTGTAACTTTGGCAGGGGATTTTCCGCCTGTTGTGAGAGAAAAGAAATCGATTCGTCCTTTATACAGTTTTGAATCGTTAAAAAGTGTCGTGTCCAATCTAATCCAAGAGGTAGCTAACGATCTTGGTAACTTCTCTTTTCGCAAGCCATCGACTGTTTCTATTTTCTTCAGAGATATTGAACAAGTATCGGTGAGACAAATGTTTTTAATGGAACATTTCACTGGTAATCGAGAGAACCGGCGCTTAGACTTGGGTAATTCTGAAGCGTCAGTTTCTTTGGAATCTGTCCTTTCAGATATAGAGAAAAAGTACGGGGAGTCGGTTCTGGCATGGGGATGGGAGTGTGAACAGAAACAAAGTGATGTTTTCAGGCCAGAAATTTTGCGGCGCGAGAAGATGCTATCTTTTTGGGATCCTACTAGGTTTAGGGAAGGGGGAGAGTTTACGTGTCCAAGGTGATAGACCAGCCTGTTCTAATGGTAGTTGAAGATGGAGAACCTAAACGATTCTTTTGGATAAAAAAATGGGTGAATGTAAAAGATGTGGTAGATAAATGGAGCGAATCTGGGCGATGGTGGGATGAAGAAAGAGAAAAGACGTTTTACAGGGTTTTAGGGGGCGAAGGCGGAGTATATGAGATTTACTTCGATAATAAACATTGGAAACTTTACAAGGTGTTTGACTAAATATGTTTACCCATCTTCATGTTCATAGCCCTTTTTCCTTTTTAGACGGGGCATCGAGCATAACGGAACTTGTAACAAAAGCGGCGGAGATAGGGATGACTTCGTTAGCTATTACCGATCATAACAACGTTTCAGGTGCAGTAAGGTTCATCAAAGCCTCACGCGAAGCAGGCATAAAACCTATAATCGGATGCGAAGTTACTATGGAAGGCGGTTTCCACCTTACTTTGCTGTGTAAAAATGACGCAGGTTATAGAAATCTTTGCAGTATTTTGACTGATGCGCATTTATCCAATAAACGTGGACAGCCTGAGGTAAGTTTAACTTCTTTGGCCCTTCACAAAGAGGGACTTTTTGTCCTTTCAGGATGTAGGAAGGGACTAATCCCTTCTTTGATCTTGCAAAAAAGATTCAAGGAGGCTTTAGAAATAGCCCAAGATTACAAAAATGTTTTTGGGAAGGAGTCGTTTTTTATTGAAGTTTCTGAGTCTCTTCTCCCAGGTTCTATGAGCCTGAATAGAAATCTTTGGCAATTGGCTGACATTGTGGATTTACATAGTGTTGTAACAAACAATGTGCATTACGCCGAAAAAGAAGATTTCAAAATTCACGATATTTTAACCTGTATCCGCACGTCAACCAAACTAGAAGATGTCCATCCAGAAAGACGCCTTAATAGGGAAAACTATTTGAAGACAGAAATGGAGATGGGAATAGAACATGCAGATTATTGCGAGGGCCTCCACAATTCCTGGGCTTTAGCCAAAGAATGTGAATGCCCTTTAGAATTAGGCACGCCGAATTTCCCTGCTTTTGACTACTATGAAGGATTCAGTTCTGCAAGTCATTTTTTGCGTCATCTAGTGTATCTAGGGGCGGAGCAACGTTACGGAAAAGTGACGTCTGATATAAAAGCGCGGTTGGACCGGGAATTAAACGTAATAAATCATTTGGGCTACGCAGATTATTTTTTGGTAGTATGGGATCTTGTGAAATTTGCTACAAGATGTGGTATTCGGCATGCAGGAAGAGGCTCAGCTGCCGATTCTGCAGTGGCGTATTGCCTTGGCATCACCGATGTAGATCCTATTGCCCAGAACCTTTTATTTGAAAGGTTTATGAGTCTTGAGCGAGGGGAAAAACCTGATATCGACATCGATTTTGATGCAAGGCGAAGAGACGAAGTTACAGCGTATGTGTACAGCAAGTACGGGGATGAACATGTGGCGTCAGTAGCTACATACAATACTTTTCAAGGTCGTTCGTCCATTAGGGAAGTAGGCAAGGTTATGGGGTATTCCCCTGACGAGATAGACTTAATAGCAAAACGTCTACCTCATGTTCCTGGCTATATGCTGGAAAATGTATTCAAAACATTGCCTGAACTGAAAAACTTAGATATTCCTGAAAAAAGGCTTAATGTTCTTGTTGAAACTGCATCGAAGCTTAGCGGTTTACCACGATATCTAGGTACTCATCTAGGTGGAGTAGTTATCTCTAGGAATCCTATTACGCAGTTTTCACCGTTAGAGAAGTCGGCCAAAGGGGTCAAAATATTGCAGTTTGATAAAGACGATGTAGAAGATTTGGGACTTGTGAAAATCGACCTCTTGTCTTTAAGAACTTTAGGCGCAGTTGAAGATTCACTGAGGTTTGTCGGAACTGGTTCGGGACTTGATTATGATGGTATACCCCTAGACGACCCAGACACTTTTAACAGGCTAAAGTCTGCAGATACTGTAGGTATTTTCCAATTGGAAAGTCCTGCTCAAAGGGGACTTCAAGGGAGGCTAGAGGCTGAAAACATAGAAGACATAGTAGCAAGCGTGGCGCTGATAAGGCCGGGGCCGATCAAAGGCAATATGGTCGAACCTTTTATAAAACGTCGCAAAGGGGAAGAAGAAGTAAAATATTTGGACCCGCGCCTTGAAGGGATTTTGGGAAAAACGTACGGGGTAATATTGTTTCAAGAACAAGTTATTGAAATCGCTTCAACTATTGGAGGATTTACCCCAGGGGAAGCAGACAATTTGCGAAGAACCATGACACACGGTAGATCTGTTGAGGAAATGGAAAAGATAGGTGAAACCTTTATTGAAAGGGCGGTGCAAAACGGAGTCCAGGAAGAAGCTGCTCGCGAGATATTTGAGTGTATGAAAGGATACGCAAGTTACGGTTTTTGTGAAGCCCATGCCCGGGCTTTTGCCACTACTGCTTACAAAACAGGTTACCTGATTCAGCACTATCCCGCCGAATTCTACGGAGCTATATTAAATAACCAACCTATGGGGTTTTATCCTGTATCTACTGTATGTGTTGAAGCTGAAAGGCATGGCGTAGAAATCCTAGGTCCTTCAGTGAATCAGTCGGAAAAAGAGGTTTCAGTGAAGGGAAACGGCATTCGCATTCCGTTTAAAATGATAAAGGGAATGACCGAAAGAGCCATGGAATCAATAATTTCTGAAAGGGAAAAGGGAGGGAAGTTTAGTTCCGCAAATGATTTTATGAAACGAGTGAAGTTAGATAAAGATATTATGCGAAATCTTATCTTATGCGGTGCGTTTGATGAATTTGGGGTTTTTCGGAGAACCCTTTTATGGCAATGCAAAGATTTGTATCTTGCCGATAGTAGTGGGCAGAAAGAAACTTTGGTCGAACCTTCTTATTATGAATATCCAAATATTTCTGAGGCAGAGTTTTCTTTAGAAGAGAAAGTATCTTACGAGTATGAAATACTTGGGTTTGGAATTTCTGCCCATCCTATGGAAATATGGAGAGATAAACTCAAAGAGAAAGGATTCACGTCTAGCCAAGAGATTTGCATGGTTAAAGCAGGTGACTTTGTCAAAGTTGGAGGCATTCCTGTGAGACCTCATAGACCTCCTACGAAAAGCGGAAGGACTGTAGTATTTCTTTCTCTAGAAGATGAGTGCGGATTAGTGGACGTAACGTGTTTCGAACAGGTATATGCCAAGTATGGAGAATTTCTGTTTCCAGGGGAACGTTTGCCTTTAGGGATATGGGGTCAAGTTCAAAAGCGCGGTAACACGTTTTCCATAGTAGCTAAGACCGTGTTCCCTCTGTCGTATGTCCTGTCTTAAAAGCTCAAACCCCCCGCTTATTATGAAAAACTATCTTATTCGACGACGTCAACAGGTTTTTTGACATAAGTAGTTATTCTAGTATCCCCGTATTTGTAAGTCTTTTTCACCTCTAAGGCTCCAGAGGATTCAAAGGGTGTCTCTCCTGTTGACTGCTGCAGAACCACGATACCGCCTGGTTTTAAGAGGTCTCCCGATGATATTTTTTTCATAGTGGAGATGTCCAATCCTGTAAAGTAAGGCGGAGCCACAATGATAATATCAAAGGTCTTTCCTGCTTTTTTCAGCTGGTCTATGGTATCCAAAACGTCAGCGCGTATGACTTTAACTTGGTCCTGTAATCCCATTCGCGCAGCGTTTTTCGTTATGACCTCTATAGCTTTTGGGTTTTTGTCAATAAGCACTGAGGTCTGGGCCCCCCGAGAAATCAATTCAAAAGAATAACTGCCTGTGCCGGCGTAAAGGTCTAATATTTCGGCTCCTTCAGTGTAGTGTTGAAGGATATTTGCTACTGCTTCCCTAACCCTTGCAAGGGGTGGTCTAGTTTTTTCACCAGGCACAGATAAAATATTTCTTCCCGACAAATATCCACCGGTGATTTTGAGCATGTGATCTAGCACCTCATTCCTTTCTTATCGCTCATGTGTTTCTCAGCATTATATTACAATGCTTCTGCCTGATGTTATAATATACATAGATGCGAAATATATCGATTACACAATTTCTCACTTGTTACAGAACAAACACATCAAACTTGAAGATATTTTCCCAACGAGACGGAGGCAATTATGGATAGAGACATGAAACTTGAAACGGGCAAGATTCCCATGCACATTCTTGAGGAAATTGTGTTTCACAATATCGGTAAGGCAAGGGAAGAGGTTGTGCTTTCGCCAGGTATCGGTGAGGATGCGGCAGCCATTGATTTGGGATCAGAGCTACTTTTGGCAACTACAGATCCTATTACTGGCGCGCAGGAGAAAGCGGGATGGTTGGCAGTCAAAGTGTCACTAAATGATATTGCAGCAGCCGGCGGAGAACCAATCTGTTTACTGGTTACTCTGTTATTGCCAGAAGACGCTCGATTGTCGGACCTATATGAGATAGTAGCGGATATAAACGAGGCTTGTCTGGAAGAAGGGGTTCAAGTAGCGGGAGGACATACCGAAGTTACTCCTGGTTTGCTGCAGCCAGTGATAAGTGTGGCTGCCCTTGGCAAGACAAGAAATCGAAGGATTTTGAGTTCTGCAGATGCGAAAGTTGGCGACGATATTGTGGTCACCAAGTGGGCCGGAATGGAAGGTACATCTATACTGGTGCGAGATTTCAGGCATATTTTCCGAGAAATTCTCGATGAAAGTGCTATAAGGGAGGCTGAAGACCTCTTCAAGATGATAAGCGTTACTAAAGACGGGAAGATTGCAGCGGAACACGGTGCAAATGCGTCTCATGACGCTACCGAAGGCGGGGTTCTAGGCGCCATATATGAGATCTGTCAGGCATCGGGTTTAGGGGCTATAGTTTACGGTGATGAAATTCCTGTTCTTCCCGTAACCAGGGAAGTGGCTGAATTTTGCAATATAGATCCTTTGAAGTTGATTTCATCTGGATGTTTGGTGGTTACTACTTCTAAGGGTACAGAGTTGTGTAAGGCGTACGAAGACATGGGTATTAATGCAAGTGTTGTAGGTGTTATTACGTCAGGGGAAATGGAGATAATACGACGTCATGGAAATGCTCCCCTGGGTCCTCCTGGACCGGATCATCTTTGGTACGCTAGGAGGTATTTGGAGAGTTTAATTCAAGGGCAGTAGTTTTAGCGGTTTCCCCCAGAGCAGGGCCTACAATCCTTGCAGGGGACGCGAGGTGTTAAACGGTGTGGTTTGTATGGTTTCCTATAGGGTTAGCTGTCCTTGCATGGTTTGGGTATGTATGGATAAAAACTCTTGTAACTAAATATGAACATACAATAGAATCTATAATACTCCTCGGTGTACTCTTAGTTACAGGTGTAATTCTAGGTTTGAACATTTCCTATGCTGTTGCCCCCGAGTGGACGTTGTGGCCAAGGATTGTTCTAACGGCAAGTCTAGGCTTTGGTCTTTTCATTGTTTTTTCTTACGTGGCGGTGAATCTTTGGTGCTCACTTTTGGCAAGCGGGTTCGATGAGAAAATCGAACTTCTTGAAGAAGAGGCTGCTAAAATTGAGCAACGTTTGGCATTCCTCCGCTTGGCCGAGGTGAGCAAAAATGATAGAAGTTACTCTCCAAAGGTAGATTATGAAAAAGAGGCCCAAGATGTGGTTGACATAGATTCGCTAGAAGAACTGAGAAAGTTTGTTGAGAGTTGGCAGCAGGCTGGGGGCGAGGCTAGGGTTCGTTCAATTAAAGTAACGGAATGGCGAGAAGAAGTAGTGCGAATGTCAGACCAAGATCTCAAAGATGAGGAAGAGGCCCTCATTTTGGAGATTAATAGCGAGGTTGACGAAGGAAAGAAGGATCAGGCTCAAGCACGATTGGCTGTGCTAAAGATCGAGAGTCTGCGACGGGATATGAGGCGTTCTACCAGACGTGAAGAACGTCAAAGGATTGAAGGACCAACAAAGATCTACCCAACATCTGAAATGGAATACCTGCATAATAGGCTGCGGGAGATAAATGCTGAAATTCAGCAGATAGAAGAAGAGAAACAAGCGTTTTTTGAAGGCATAATTAAATTATCATGGAGGGAACGTCCATGAGCCATATAAGCTCGTACGATACTGACATAGTGCTTCAGACGGCGGTCCTACATGGCCGTCCAGTTGAAGAAGATCCAGGGTGGGAGATACTTCAGGAAGCCATCTATGCGTGCGCTGAGGAGATGGATTTGGAGGTGGGGCGCACCATAAGAGATTACTATGGGAGACTTGTCTATTGTGATTGGTCCCTATCTGGCCCTACTTTTGATCGTGGTGTAGGAATAAAGGTAGATAGAAAAACAGGCAGGGTCATGTTTCTGTGCGATACCTACGGTGGCTATGATCTACTAGCGAGAAGAATTAGGGATAGAATTGTCCAAAATTTCACGGCGCTATGTGTGACAAAGGCCCTTTCTGCTCTCAACTACGATGTTGAACTGGAGGAACTGAGGGATCCGATTGAGGGCAAGAAAGTGTTTGTAAAGGGAGTGCTGTGATGACGAGGGAGATACGTATTAATATTGGGGCAGAAGGGCGCATGACAATAGAATTCGTAGGATTTCCAGGAGAAACTTGCTTTGACGAAGCTGAGCTCTTGGCTGGCATTTTAAAAGAAATGGGCCTGTGGGCAGTTCCGATAACAGTGACCCCGAAAACTGCTGAGGAGATAGCTTTAGAAGTAGACGAAGCTGGGCAAGAAATTGATGAAAAAAAGAGGGTGTCTCATTCTTGACAGTGACCACTATTCCGCTAGAGTCGTATATCGAAGTAGAAATAGAAAATGATGTTATTGTGATTTTCGAGAGAGCAGGCGATGGTAAGACCCAGGAGCTTGTAGATTTGCTTAGGCGGTACGGGTTGGATTTGACTGTTCGCGTTAACGCTCTTTGTGGTTAAGGAGGTATAACTTGTACGAAAACTATTTAGATGATTCCTGGATAAGGCAAGGGGTGGTTAAGCGCAAAGCCAATTATTCTCCTATTATATGCTTTGAGACTGTAGACCCTAAAAGGATATATCAACTTAAGTCTTTTGCATTGTCGGATCCAGATTTTGCGCATATTGAAAACATATTCTTGTACGATCCATGGGACGGATTGGGCATGCTTAGGATGGGCAGCGAGGGTCCGCGTTTTGAGCCTATCAAGAAGCGGATCCCTACACAAACTGCATTGTCCTCTAGAACTAGGACAGAGGTTTCCACTGATATACAGGCCCTTAAGGCGGCTTTAAAAGAGGTGGACAGCTACTTAAAGGTGTCCCCTACCCTTTTTATTCTGCAGAATCTTTCTGAGGTAAGGGAGTACGACACCGGATTCCAAGCGGCTCTAAGGGCGTGGGCAATAGATCCGTATATTACTGCTAAAGGCTCCTCGGTCATGATTCTTACTCAAGATGTGTCTCGTCTCATGGACGAATTTACCAAAGAGTTTTGCGTCATCATTGAAGTGGATCCTTCTAGCCATGATGAAAGATCGAAACTCATAGAGTCTGTCGCTATGGAACTTGGGGTATCCATAGATGGCTCGAAATTGGAAGCTGCAACGGTAGCCATGTCTGGGCTGAACTTGCATCAGATCGAAAGCATTTTGCTTGAGTCGTATCAAAGGACCAAGGATTTTGATCCCAATGTGATGAAGGAACTTAAATCTGAGATGGTGAAACGATCTAAAATACTGGAGGTGCGGGATCCGCAATACACGTTTGGCGATATTGGCGGTTATCACGCGATCAAGGACTTTATCATAAAATACATGATTAACGTGCTTAAGCGGCCGGAGAGAGCCAGGCATTTTGGACTTGGCTTGCCGAAAGGGCTTTTGTTTTTCGGACCTCCTGGTACAGGAAAGAGCTTGTTTGCCAATGCTCTTGCCAGCGAAGTTCAGCTTCCTTTCATAAATCTGGTTACAGAGAACATATACTCAAAATGGCTAGGTGAGTCAGGACAAAACATGAAAAACGCGATTACTTTGGCAGAAAAAATGTCTCCTGCCATAGTTTTTGTTGATGAGATAGATAGGTTTGGCAAGAGAACTGGGGCAGCGGCAGGTTCGGCTGAAGAAGAAACTCAGAGGGTGTTTTCCCAGTTTCTCGAGTGGCTAGGTATGCCTGATAGGTCTGCCATAATAGTTGGTACTACTAACGTTCCAGAGCACTTGGATGACGCGTTTTTGCGGGCAGGGAGATTTGATTACAAGATTCCCTTTTTGTACCCAGGACCTCAAGCTAGGCACGAGATTCTCATGGTACACTTAGGATTAACAGAAGGGTCCAGCAAGAAACGGGCTCCTCTGGAAATCGGAGAGGACGAGATCGGAGATTTTCTATGGGAAGAGATCGTACCGTTGACCCATAATTTTTCCTGTGCTGAGTTGGAAGAATTGATAATTAGGTCCAAGAGGATTGCGTTTGATAAAGAGAAAGATGCGATTGGAAAGCAAGAAATTTTACAGGCTACGAAGACCTTTAGAATTGATTCGTCATACCGAAAGCATGTAGTTGAGATGTGCATGCAACAGGCGAGAAGGTTTACTGACGATCAGTCTTTTCTTGACGCTATTGAAGAAGAGAATAGAATGTATGAGAATAGTAGGAAGAGTTCTTTGGCGCGATAGCAGTTTATATATTACTTGAATTATCACAGATTATTAAAAGATTATTACAAAGGAAGAAGGAGTGTTAGGTGAAGGAAAAGGTACAAGAAGTTTTGGAGAAAATCAGACCATCTCTCCAGTTTGATGGTGGGGATGTAGAATTGGTTGACGTAACTGAAGATGGAATTGTGAAGGTGAGGCTTACCGGTGCATGTGGGTCGTGTCCCTTTGCTACCATGACGTTGAAGGCTGGAATAGAGCGCATTTTGAAGCAAGAGATTCCAGAAATTAAAGAAGTACAAGAAGTAAGTGCTTCACGGTCTATCTAGGATAGCATCAAAATGATACCATTAAGAATCGGCGTGGTACCTTATAGGCGTACTGCTTAAGTGGGGTCATCGTTTCCCACCCTTATTTATTGGGGCATCTGAAAGAGGTGCTTACCAGTTGGAAACAAATGGGGAGAAGTTCTCAGTGGATGTAAAGAAGATTATTGTAGGTGGCTTAGTGTCGTTAGCGCTAAGCCTATCTTGTATATGGCTAATTATGAAATTCACTGGCGCTGAAAGTATACGCATGAACCTTTCTACAATTGGTTTGTCTACGATACTTTTTTCGCTTATGCTTGTGGCTGCAAGTTGGGTAGTCGATGCTATGAAACTAAAGATCCTTAGCGCTGCCATGGGCGGGCATGTGGGTATTTGGGATGCAATCAAGATAACAGTTGCAGGTTCCTTTGTTGCAGGCATTACGCCGTTTGATTCAGGAGGAGAGCCTCTCAAGATTTATTTTCTTCACAAGCGCGATTTGGGCATAGGGGGAGCTACTGCAGTTGTCACTTTAGGCGCTCTCTTGCATAGCATTGCCCGTTTCATTTTGTGGCTGTCTGCACCAATTTTGCTGTTGGTAACAGGCACCAAGTTAGGGTTTTCCGCCGCAGCCAAGACTACGATTGCAATTGGTGTGTCCTTATACATGCTTTTGATGGCATTGATAATTGCAATGATAGTATGGCCTCAGTGGGTCGAAATAGTTACCAAGAAGTTGCTGGGCATGAAGGTAATAAGGAAAGTGGTGCCGGAATCATTAGTAAATTCCATAATTGAGAAGGTAGAAACCAGCGTAAAGGAGTTTAGGGAAGGGATAGATAAAGTAAAAGAAAGTGGTAGCCACGCAGTAATCGCGTTGGTTCTGAGTATAGCGTATTGGCTTTTGATCATCTCTGTCCCTGTTCTCATAGTTCGTTCCATGGTTCCGCAGGTTTCGTATGCTGAAGTTTTCTTTGTGTCTATGACCGTTTATCTTGTTATGGCTTTTATACCTACCCCTGGTTCAAGTGGAGGAGCAGAGGCTGGATCTGCCTTCTTCTTTTCGACCATATTGCCTTCGAGGCTGCTAGGGGCTTTTGTAGTGATTTGGCGTGTTATCACTTATTACTTTACAATGGTAGTAGGAGCCATAGTAATTGCTTCGGAGACTATAAGTTGGTCAATGAAAAAGTCCCAGCCTAGTGAGTTAGATTGAAGTATCGGGAACCCTTTTGGGATATAATAATGATGTGGTCAGTGTTTTTACTGGGTGAACATTTGCAGGGCTAATTTGTTTGACGAAATCCTCTGCTTTAGGTATACTATCTCACGAGCCACTTATGTGGCGTACTTGGGCGAATAGCTCAGCGGGAGAGCACCTGCCTTACACGCAGGGGGTCACAGGTTCAATCCCTGTTTCGCCCACCAACGAGAACGCGGAGGCGTGGTGTAGCCGGTCTAACATACGTGCCTGTCACGCACGAGATCGCGGGTTCAAATCCCGTCGCCTCCGCCATACTATCTCAAGGGGTAAGAGGTGTACTGGCTAGGACAAGAGGTTATGCCGCGGTAGCTCAGTCGGTAGAGCAGCGGACTGAAAATCCGCGTGTCGCCAGTTCGATTCTGGCCTGCGGCACCACTTTCGAGCGGAAGTAGCTCAGCGGTAGAGCATCGCCTTGCCAAGGCGAGGGCCGCGGGTTCAAATCCCGTCTTCCGCTCCATTACATTTGCCATTACATTCAAACATTTAGATCAAAAGACACATAAAAGACGCAAGGGCGACATAGCCAAGTGGTAAGGCAGGGGTCTGCAAAACCCTTATCCCCGGTTCGAATCCGGGTGTCGCCTCCACAATAATATGGGCGGTTAGCTCAGTCGGCTAGAGCGCTTGCTTGACATGCAAGAGGTCACAGGTTCAAGTCCTGTACCGCCCACCATCGAAGCATGGGGACGGTTCTGCTGCTTCAACTACTTCAAACAGTTTACATCTTGTTACGTAATTCTTCCATTTTTAGAGCAGGTGTTTGGTATTTTTTATATAAAACGTAGAAGCGGAGGAACGGAGGAGACGGGTGGAGCGGAGGGGACGGGGGTTTCTGCTTCTTTCTGCGAAGCAGAAACCCCCGTCCCTTTTGCTCTTTTGCTTTTTTGCTTAAAGGTTTTCGGGCTGGCAGTCGAGAAATTGTGTTCTTGTACGAAGAACACAATTACCGAAAAGAATAGAACAGGAGGATTTTCTATGGATGAGAGATTGATGCTTCTAAAGGAAATGTCGGAGCTTCCAGGGGTATCTGGGTTTGAGGATGAGGTTAGAAAATATATAAGAGGTCATATGGAGGAGTTCTCAGAGGTTACCAAAGACAATATTGGTAGTCTGATATGCAAGAAACAGGGTTTAAACGAGACGCCTAAAATCATGATCGCCGGTCATATGGATGAGATCGGGATGATGGTGACCTACATAACCAAAGAAGGGTTTTTGAAGTTTCAGACCCTAGGCGGTTGGTGGGAACAGGTTATGTTAGCCCAGCGCGTTGTGGTAAAAACATCTAACGGTGATGTTCCAGGAATAATAGGCTCTAAGCCACCTCACATTTTGAAGTCTGAGGAAAGGAAGAAAGTAACCGAAAAAGACCAAATGTTTATAGACATAGGTGCGTCGAGCAAAGAGGATGCCGAAAGCATGGGGGTTATGCCAGGAGATCCGGTGGTACCATATTCGCCTTTTCAACAGATGAAGAACCCCAAATATCTTATGGGAAAGGCATGGGACAATCGTGTGGGATGTGCAATCTTCATGGAGGTCATAAAAGAACTGTCGAAAGAAGATCATCCTAACACTATTTATGGTGTAGGAACAGTTCAAGAAGAAGTCGGCTTGCGAGGGGCAACTACTAGCGTCGCAGCGGTGGAACCGGATATAGGTTTTGCCTTGGAAGTGGACATTGCAGGAGATACTCCGGGAATACAGGAATTCGAGGCTCAGGCCAAGTTAGGCAAGGGACCAAGCATACTTCTTTACGATAGTTCCATGGTTCCCCATCGAAAGCTCAGAGATTTCGTAATTCAAACAGCAAAAGAGTCTAATATCCCCATACAGTTCAACGCCATGGCAGGCGGAGGCACAGATGCAGGACGCATACATCTATACAAAACAGGAGTACCTAGCCTCGTCATCGGAGTACCCGCTAGGTATATTCACAGCCACGCTGGAATCATCCACAGAGATGATTTTGACGGCGCAGTTTCTCTTCTAGTTGAATTAGCTAAGCGATTAGATGCAGATGCAGTTGCGGAGATTAAGGCTGATTAGGAAGCAAGGGAGAAGCAGGGGGCAAGCAAAGGGGCAAGCAAAGGGGCAAGCAAAGGGGACGGGGGTTTCTGCTTCGTGCCCTTTGTTAGCCTTGGAGTTCAGACTCGGCTACCACGGCTACCACTGACTACTCGTCATCTAGTCGGACAATTTCTTTGACTTTACAGTTTATCAACCATAATTCAGAAGAATTTAATGAACCGAAAGAACTGCCAACCGGCTTTTCCCAGTTTTCAGGGAATCCCAAGCGGTGGTATAATCCTGCTCCTTCAGAGAGACCACCAGTGTAAACAAAAAGATTGCATTGGGCGTAGCCTATGAGCGTGTTAATACTACTGTACTTGCCACCCATAAATGCACTATGCTAGACCTCGGAGCAAACAGGTCGGATCCAGGTGCCATCTTCGCTCGTAATTTCAAAAGGGACGTTACGGGCCAATGATCTAATATCCTGTATGGAATTGAGATGATTTTGTTCTAGGAATTGCTTAACTAGATCCCTTTTCAAATCCCCTGCCATTGTTTCTGGTTGTTCTGGCTCAATCTTGTGCAACCTTTGCAAGATATCCTGGAAATCCGGTTTGGTAGTAATATTTACTACGCCTCCTTCTTTACCATTTGCATCCTACTAGACATCACGGTCTAACGCCTTAGTAAGCCATCTAATAGGAACCGTAGTCCTTCCATTAATAATTTGCGCTGGAACATCTGCCTTAATTCCCTGGTCGTTGACAATTAAGTCGATAACTAAATTGATTGGGCTAGCGGCAAAACCTGCTGTAGCGAGGGGGACAGTTAAAAAGATAGCACCTGTAACTATCGAGTACTTTTTCTTCACTGTTAACCTTCCCTTAAAAATCTTTCCTGCATTTGGTATAGATGTACAAACCGGTTGTTTCATTCCGCTGCTCGCAAAAAATCTTCGCAATCGCAACAGAGTCACCTTCGTGTTAATTCGGTAGACCTTAGCGTCACAAACATCTCACTAAAGCCGCAAAATACTTTAAGCAAGCATCAAGGTAATAGGCGATACAGAGTGGAATAGGTAGCCATTAGGATAGACGCGGCAAGACTGAAGGAGGATATGAAAGTGGCTTTTGATGATATAGCTCACACTTACGACGAGTGGTACCAGACACCGTTAGGGCGCATTGTAGATAAAATTGAAACCGATCTACTATTTAACCTCTTCAAAATAGCAGAAGGAGATCTAATAATAGATGCAGGGTGCGGAACCGGAAACTTTAGCTTGAAGTTGGCCTGCAAAGGAGCCAGAGTTGTAGGCGTTGACATCTCCCTACGTATGCTGACTATAGCCCGGGAAAAAGCGGCTTGCGAGGGATTGGATGTAGATTTTGTAGAAATGGATTTGCACCGGCTGGGCTTCCCTGATGATACCTTCGATGGAGCGGTTTCCGTGACTACCTTCGAGTTTCTAATGGATCCAAACAAAGCGTTTTCCGAACTCATGCGCGTGCTGAAGCCTGGCGGACAGTTACTTATAGGCACCATAAACAGAGAAAGCCCCTGGGGCGAGCTTTATATGAGGCAGGCTGAAAGACCTGATTCAATATATCGCCATGCCAGGTTTATGACGTTAGAAGAACTGATCAATCTGGATAAGGACAGACTTGAAAGAACCGGAGAGTGTTTGTTTATAAGGCCAGATTGTTCTTTAGAAGAGATTAACGTAGAAACAGAGAAACTTTGCCAGGCAGAGGGGAAAGGAGGATTCATTGCGGCCTTATTGAAAAAACCGTTGTGAATTGAGAAACAAAAAGAAGCGGAAGATAGAAGGTAACCGAAGAGAAGGAGAAAGAAAAAAGGAGCATGAAGCAAAAGGAGCAAAAGGGACGGGGGTTTTTGCTTCAAGGCTCTTAACTTTGCTATCAAGATTAGCAACTGCTTGGCGATGTATGTTTCTGCACGATCTTTTGTTGTGTGATGTAAGGTGTGACGCAAGCGAAACAGGTTTGGTATAATCTTTTAAGAACGCAAAAGTTTTATTTTTCGCTTGCAGGTCTCGGGGAACCTATTACAAGGGAAACCTATTACAAAAGGAGGATTACATAAATGAAGCGTATTCTCGTAACCGGCGCTAGCGGCCAAATAGGGGTCGAGCTGGTTCCATACCTCAGAAAGATTTACGGTGACGATAACGTCCTGGCAACTGCGAGACGACAGGTTCCTGGAATTGTTTCAGAAGGGGGGCCATTCGAACTTTTAGATGTTCGCGATGGGGAAAGGTTTTCAGAACTGATGACATCCTTTAAAGCAGACACTATAATCCATTTAGCAGGTATTTTGTCTGCTAAAGGAGAGTCCATGCCGCAAGAGGCGTGGGACATTAACGCAGGCGGTTGCTTCACTGCCTTGGAATGTGCGCGGGAGCACGGCGCTGCGTTTTTCTTCCCCAGCTCAATTGCTGTGTTTGGCCCTTCAACGCCAAAGGATAATACTCCGCAAGTGACTATTCAGCGACCAACGACCATTTACGGCGCATCTAAGGTAACCGGGGAATTGTTGTGCGATTATTATCATTTGAAATTTGGTGTAGACACGCGTGGCCTTCGTTTTCCGGGACTTATTTCGTATGAGGCTCTTCCTGGCGGAGGAACCACAGATTACGCAGTCCACATTTATTATGACGCGCTATCAAAAGGAAAGTACACTTCATACATCGCGCCAGGTACTTACATGGATATGATGTATATGCCTGATGCTCTTGAGGCTGTGGTTCAGCTGATGGAAGCGGACCCATCACGTCTCATCCATCGGAACGCTTACAACGTTTCAGCCATGAGTTTTGAGCCGGAACAGATCGCTGCATCTATAAAGAAGTTCATTCCGACTTTCGAGATTGACTACGATGTTGATCCTGTGCGGCAAGCCATTGCAGATTCCTGGCCCAACTCGTTGGATTGCACTGCTGCCAAAGAGGAATGGGACTTTTCGCCTAAATACGACCTCGACAGCATGACGGAAGACATGTTGAAGAGGCTAAAGGCAAAGATGGGGTAGAAAACAATTAAGAAGTTTATCTGAACGCCATGATTGTTTTACCGTTACTTGACGGGGTTCTTTACATATATACAGGTATATAGACCTATAAATGGATTAAGAAAAGAAAGATTAAGATACAGCCAGGTATTGCCTGGCTGTATTGCTAGGTGAATCGGGTTTGGATTCTAGTCCCGGTTTTGATTTTTTCCTTTCTCGCCAGGAATGTGTAGTTAATATATAGTTACTCAAAGGGGCATTTTTCAGCTTAATCCCATAAGCACTTGTCCAAAAGGATGTCCCTCGTTATACTTAAATAGTGACAGCTTCTATTAATAGAGGTTGTCTTTACCCTTACAGCGTATTATGAGTTAGCGTCGGGGAGTGGCGCAGGTTGGTAGCGCGCATGGTTTGGGACCATGAGGTCGCAGGTTCAAATCCTGTCTCCCCGACCACTTCATTTCCTACGGATTTGGCTAAGCACACAGAAGCACACAAAAGAATCTGCATGTCTTGTGTTTTCTACAGGCACATATACCCATGGCACAAAAGCCGATATCGCACAAAACTGATACCACACGAACCCTACTACAGGCCACTTGCTCTAATAACTTCGATTCCCATCTCCTCCAATCTTCCTATAAATGGATTAATTCCAACTGCATCAGATGCAATATGCCCTGATACGATCAAGTTTTTGCCCTGGGGGAATTCTGCCTTCAACCTGAGGAAGTCATTCCAGCCTATGTGGATATATACTACGGTGTCAGTCCCGTATTTGTAGTAAAGACTTGCCATGGGAGCGCCACCATTGGTCCCTGCTCCGTGCACAACTACAGTCTTACCTGCGCGGTTTTCCAGGTCGCCCAGTCGGATTTCCACTTTAGTAGGAGCGTTAGCCAACTCAGGTAATGTGTAGAGCGCCTTTACAACTTCCGAAACAGTCGAGTCCTGGTCACAATACTGATCTATGGCGTCCTGCATACGCTGGCGGCCAATTTCGTCTAAAGGGTTATGTATGTTCATGTAGGGCATATCGATCAATCTTGCAAAAGATGGTGCGTGATCATAGTTTGCAGAGTGTCTGGAAAACGCGTTCCTTTCTTTCATCTCGTTGACCACGGCCCTCGCCTCGTTCTCTGGAATTCCATTTCTAACTGCCAAATCCACGTGAAGATCCAGGACATCAGGAAAAGTGAGGACGCTCTGATCTGGGTGGTGAGCTACTACGCAATCTACCGCCAATCCCTTTCCTACCAGCAGTTCTGCGACACCTATGTCGATGCCGAAAAGGATCTTCCTGATATCCCTCCCAGGGTGATATATACGGGAATCGGCAGGAAGTTGAGTTTGACCCGCCATGTGTATCGCTAAACTCATTAATTCTTCGGTCGTAAGTGTTTTTTCTGGCTTGTTCATTAAGTAATCGCCTCTTTGCAACTAGTTTTTCGGTTTAGTTAAATAGACCTGTTCAAATAGACAGACAGTAGATAAATACTACTTCATAGTACCTGTCGGTTCCTGCTTCGCACAAAGACTGGCTAACCTAACAACCGTTTCTTGGTTGTCATATTGGATGCGAGTTTTAAAGGATAAATACTGCTTATGTGGAACAATACTTACAGCGATAGTACTTTTTTTGACACCTTCCCAAGGGTGTTTATTTGTATCTAACATTTGATGTTTGGCCATAGAAAATGATAGGAAGGATGCTCAAATGGTTATCTGCCCTGAGTGTGGTACTTATGTTAAAGAAAGATCAATGTTTTGCTACAATTGCGGTCGTCCGGTTAAAGATGACTGGGTACATGTTGATGATGAGATTGAAGAGGAGACATTCGGTATTGCTTTATCTGATCTAGATGAGTATTCCCAGACCGGTGGTAAGAAGCAGATCGAAGACGACGGTATAAAACTAAGAAAGGCCATAGAGCTCGTCATAAAGGACCCGGCAATACCTGAAGACGCAAAGATTGGTGCGATAATACATATGACCGCGCTTTTGTGCGCAATTATCGCGGTTCAACCGTTGCCTTTTGCCGATGTGATTGTACTAACCCCTATCCAGGTCGGCATGGTCACTGCTATGAGTCGCGTAATGGGCGATCCAGTAGGGGACAGTGGGGCCAAAGAAATCATTGCCCATGTGCTTGGCGTAGTAGGATGGGGAGTGTTAGCCCAACATGCCATTCTTGGATTGTACAAGGCCGGATTGCCATATATAGCGGGAGTTACCACTATTCCGCTTGTTTACGCGGCCACAGTGGGTTTGGGATATGCAGCAAAAGCGGTTCTAGAGGCACGAAGGAATGATCAGACCATAACGCAAGATGAGATTAAGAGGATACGTAAGGAAGCCGAGGCAAAAGCTAGGAAAGAGAAAAGAGATTGGTCGATTCAGTCTATGAAGGAAGAATTCAAGAAGCAGATACTTGAGGCCGAAGCGTATCAAAAATATCTGGATGTGCTGCACAAAAACCAGGTAGACGGCTTGAATGCTAAGATTGCAGAATTAACAAAAGGCAAAGAGGAGTACGAACAATTTGCCGAAGAACTGCTAAGTGATCTTGAGAAAGTAGAGGAAAAACTGAAGTCGAGTGTTGGCGAGGAAGACTATTATGAACTGTACAGTGAAAAGAGTGAGATCGAACTCAAGTTGCAGGAATCGGATCGCAAACTCAAGCAGGTAGAGCAAGAGAAGGCTGAGTTGGAGAAGGATCGAGAAAGACGTATTGCGACACGAAGGGAGAAAATAGAAAAGAGATTTGCCTATCTCTACCCATCTGTTAAGGTTAGTCACCATAGAGTGTATAAGACGATGGCAGGAATGAGTGACGATGACGTCATCGCCATAGAGAAACAGATTTCAGAGTTGCACCACGATGCTGAAAAAGCCAATTGGCGAAACCAGATACAAGGAACCAAAGTTAGAGAAATCGGCTGTAGGGATGATTTGCGGCTCTATGTCTCGTTTGCCGATAGCGGATATGTGATAGAGGAAGTAGGGACCAAGTCGACTCAAGATAAAGATATTAGACGTTTGAAAGACCGCTGCTCGGTGTAGAGTTTGGGATGCGAAAGTTCCGAGCGCCGGTTCGTATCGGAGGAATATTCATGGAAAACAAAGATGTAAGCCGCGAAATCGATGAAATAAGGTCTTCAATGGCGCAGGTGATCGTAGGTAAAACCGAGGTAATCGATCTTCTCCTTACCGTATTTCTTTCCGAGGGCCACGCGCTGATTGAAGACGTACCTGGCGTAGGCAAGACGCTTCTTGCGAAGACTTTCGCTAGATGTTTGGGGCTGGATTTTCGAAGAATCCAATTTACCCCTGATCTTTTGCCCGCAGATATCACAGGTGTAAGCGTTTTTAACCAAAAAACCTTAGAGTTCGACTTCATGCCAGGTCCCGTTTTTACCGATATACTTCTCGCCGATGAGATCAACAGGGCGACGCCTAGGACTCAATCAAGCCTCCTAGAGTGTATGGAGGAGCGACAGGTTACGGTAGATGGGGTTACTTACAACTTATCACACAATTTTACAGTGTTGGCTACTCAGAACCCTGTAGAACTAAGTGGAACTTTCCCCTTGCCCGAAGCTCAGCTAGATAGGTTTTTGATGAAGATAAGCATTGGGTACCCTTCCAAAGAAGAAGAGGAAGAAATAGTTATGCGCTTCGAAAAGGGAACACATGCAATTCCTCAGATAGAGCCTATTGGCGAAGAAAAAATTGAACACTTGAAAGATAGAGCCAACCAGGTGTACATTTCCGAGGAATTAGTAGGTTATATCTCGGACATAACTAGGGAAACCAGGAATCTAAAGATCGCTCAACTAGGCGTTAGCCCTCGAGGGACTCTGGCTCTGGCAAGGGCATGTAAGAGCTATGCTTTGATACAAGGCAGAACATACGTAATTCCCGATGACGTAAAGCGCCTGGCAGTGCCTGTACTTTCTCACAGGATAATGGTTTCCCAGGATATGTTCTACCGGGGCAAATCTCAGGAAGAGATCGTGCGGGAAATTTTGGAAACCGTTCCTGTGCCTGTTGGTCAGACTGGGGAGTCTACAACGTGAGCAGTAAGATAATGGGTGCAGTAGGGCTGATAATGCTCATCATCGGGGCCATAGCTAAGGTTGGGTATGCTTCTATAGGTGGAGCATATCTGGCTGCAGCGGGCATTTTAGGGTGGTGGTATTCTCATGCTTGTCTGAAACATATCTATTACACTCGCAGTTTCGAGAGGACAAGGGCGTTTTTAGGAGATTCTGTCGATTTGAAAATTGTGGTTGAGAACCGGAAACCTTTGCCTGTAATATCCATTTCTTGTCTCGACGAAGTGCCCGACAAAGGCAGAATCGGTTCCACAAAATTAGAGGCCCATTATAAACCCGGTCGCGCTGTGTTGAAAAACAAAATGTACATAGGTAGCTTCCAGCGGGTCGAAAGACAGTTCCAGATAGATTGCCTGTCCAGGGGAGTGTTTAGGTTTGGCCCCGTATCCTTAAGGTGCATAGATCCCATGGGAATCGAGGAGACAAGGATAACTTTGGACGGTGTGGACACCCTCGTGGTGTACCCGAGACTACAATCAGTTAACGGGTTGCCAATTCCCCGCAGAGACCCTTCTGGTGGAGTACCCGACAGAGGTTGGATAAACCCGGATCCGACTCAGGTAGTTGGTGTTAAACCGTACTATAATGGAGTGCCTTTGAATCAGATAGCCTGGAAACAGACAGCAAAGTCAGGTTCTTTGAAGGCAAAAATGATAATGCCTGGTTTTCACTCCCAAGTCATGGTTTGCATGAGCGTAAGTGGTGGCGAACATGTGTGGGATGGCATAGATAAGGATAGCCTCGAGTCCGTTGTTTCCATAAGCGCGTCAGTATGCAATAGCCTTCTAAATCGAGGAATTCCGTTTGGTTTTGCTTCCAACGTTCCCGGAAAGCAAAGACAACGCCACCTTCTTATACCGCCGGGTCTTTCTATGGCCCATCTCAGGGGTATTTTAGATCATTTGGCCAATATTTTTGTCCCTTGGGGAAGATTTAGTGAAACTTTGGCGCAAGTATCTAGGAATATGCCGGAAAGCACCGAAATAATAGCAGTTATGCCCAACCCGTCTTTAGAGGATTGGATTTTTCTAAAAACTCTTCAGTCGCAGGGATATGCCGTATCTGCTGTGGTCTTGGGCTTAGAGGAAGAGCACAAAGAGTTTTGTGACCAAGTTCCTGTATACAGACCGCAGGAAGCAGTCGATTGGTTGGAGGGGGAGGTGATAAAGCTTGAGAGACTGGTTTCAGATCGTGCTCTTATCTGTGTGTGAAACCTTTTTATGGGGATCTGTGACTTTCGCCTTGAGCGTCCGCCTAGGTTTTTCATTATCCTCGGGGTATGCATTTGGAACGGTTTTTATCGCCCATCTGCTGGGCCAATTGATTGCTTTGGCGACAACACGTAAGAAGAAAAATGAGGGAATGTGGCATGATTCCCAAAACTCTGGACATGAACGGGAAGAATCTCTTGGGAGAGGAAGAGATGCGGCAGAGGCTGGAGCGCCAGACCATGCAAAAAACCGGATGCTTTTCCTATGGGTTTGCGTGTTGTCAATCATGGGCGTGTGTATTTGGAGAGTTTGGGAACACGCAGTATACGATGTATCGTGGTTATACATGGAAATAGCCATATCGGTACTGGCTTCCGCTTTGGGGATCAATTCGGTTACAAAACATCTTGATGCTGCAAAGGCTACTCGGAAAATGGTTTTCGGAGCCATGGTCTTTTTTGTAATGGGTGTTTTCCAAACTGTGCCGCAAACTATGATCCTACGCGGTACCATATGCTATCTCCCTTTGTCATCTGTGTTGATAGTAAGACAACGGGGATTTGAGGTTGGTCCAGGAGACATAGGAACTAAACAGCAACGGCAGTGGAATCGGCAATGGAACACAAGTTCTCTAATAGTAGTATGTGTAGCTGGGTTTATGGCGGTAGTCCTTTTTGTGGTTCTTACAGGAGGCAAAGAACTCTTGAGGGATATGTACCAGCTAATTCAACCCATTCTTGAGAAGGGATTTGACCTTATACTTTTGCCTATAGCATACCTTTTCGGTTGGATAAGCGACCTTTTGAGTGGACTTATTGACCCTGATAACGCAGAGTTTGCTTTCGAATTTCAACCGTTCCGTGACGAAACCAAAGAAATGCAAGAGCAGAATGAAGTAATCGCAGTTCTGCCTCAATGGGTAAAACTGCTAGTTATCGGTTTGGCGATAGTTGCCGTTTTAGTTCTTCTGTGGCGGCTGATATCTAAAACTGTAGAAAAACCTGAAGGCGAACCTCTTGCAGAGTCTAGGATTAGCGTGGCGTCTACCGAAGTTGTAAAGGAATGGTTAGATAGTACCCTTTTAGAGGGCAAACAGAAACTGGCAATGAGGTTTAGGCAAATTGGCAAGTTTCTTTCAGCTTCAGAACCCAAGACCATCGAAGATTTATATCTGGCTACCATCGATTTTACCTCAAAGAAGCTTATTCCAAAAGATCCTAGCCTGACGCCATTTGAGTATCTAGAAGTTATAGAAGACAGTACTGATTCACCCCAGATTACAGATCTAATACGCACAATATCCCTGATCTTTTCGGAATGTTATTATTCCGGTGCCCGACCAAGCCCCACGCAATGGACAACTGCCCTAAGCGCATATCGTGATCTAACGCGAGCCTGAAGCAAAAGCGAAGCAACGGAAGCAAAATGAGGCAAAAGCGAAGCAAAGGGGACGGGGGTTTTTGCTTCAGTCAAACAGGAAGCAACGGGGAGGAAGCGACGGGGACGGGGGTTTTTGCTTCAGCCAACGATTATACATAGATTACCAAAGGCCACAGGGCAAAAAGTCGTTTGCCTCATTCAAACAGACCGCGACTGCTTATGAGCACTTATCACCTGTTTAGATGCGGATCTATCTCTGTTGGCTGCAGAGAACTTGCTTGCTTCCATCGCTTCAAAATCCTTCAAACTCTGTGACACTTAAGATGTATTCAATGCTCAAGGTGCACATTTGTCCGGCTCTTCTCCCTACACCAAAGGGCTGAGTCAGCGACACAGGAGCACACATGGCTCATCCTGCATTTTTCAAAGTTGCACACCCTCTCTTCCGTTTTTATACACCCTCCATCTTGGAGTTTCTTTGACGGCAGCTATAGCCGCAGTTACTCTTACTTGGCAGGACCCCCATTTTCCCCAACGCTATCAACAGAATTTGAGTCTGAGCAATAGGTATAGTTGCAGAGAGATCTCGAACCCCTGCAAGTTATCACGGTGCAAATCATCTTAATTGGCCCGCAATTCTCTTAACAGATCAGTCTAGCGTAAGCCAATTTCAAATCCATCGGTCGAGCGCTATAGCGGAATGCATACTAACCGGATATTGTTTCTTGGTCTATGCAGCGGAACGAGACAGACCTTGCATTCTTGCAGCACGGGCTCAAAACGGATGGCTCAAAACGGCTGAGCTGAAAGATTGTGGTTTCCACAGCGCTCTACACTGTGGGAAATGTCGGGTTTGACATGGTTTGGACCTCTAAGTGAAAACCTCATTAAACCTTGTTAAATCATTACGCATGTTCGTAGGATGATAGGCATTAGAGGATAGTAGTGAGTGGATGAAGAAATCACTGTCAGGATCTTTGTCAAGATCTTGCGAAATAAAAATAAATGAGGAAGTAGATCTAATCGAAAGGTGATGAAAATGGAGGGCAGAATGGAGAGGACAATGAATAACAGAGAGGAACTTAGAAGAATGGCTTTGGAAGCCATTGATGCGGCAAGGGATGATCTGTTGACTCTTTCCCACGATATATTCGAATACTCGGAACTTGCCTTTGAGGAAGTTCGTTCAGCCGAAAGGCTTAGGAACTTCCTTTCGGACCTAGGCTTTCGAGTGAAAGATGTGGATGGTCTTCCCACAGGTTTCGTGGCCGAAATTGGTAGCGGCTCACCTGTGATCGCTTTTATGGCTGAGTACGATGCTCTTCCCGAGATAGGTCACGCATGTGGCCACAATATTATTGCGGCTGCTGCTGTAGGGGCCGGTTTGGGGATCAGTTCAGTCATGGATAAATGCCAGGGGACTATCAGGGTAATTGGCTGTCCAGCTGAAGAAAGCGGCGGCGGAAAAGTTATTATGGTCGATAAAGGTGTTTTTGATGATGTTGATGTTGCTATGATCGTGCATCCTGCTGGGGAGTATATGGCTGACGATTGCTCCTATGCAGTTCGCACATTTCGCGTAGAATTCATCGGTAAGGCAGCACATGCGGCGTCAGGCCCTCAATATGGCATAAACGCTTTATCTGCAGCAGTGGAATTTCTGGTCAGCATTAACGCATTTCGAGAGCATATGACCGATGATGGACGTATCCACGCCATTATCACAGATGGAGGCAGCGCTGTTAACGTTATTCCTGAACGCGCTGCACTTAGAGTTTCTGTTAGGGGCACTACTTCAGAATACATGGACGCACTTGCCGAGCAAGTTGAGCGAAGAGTGAAAGGTGCGTCTATATCTACGGGATGTAAGTATTTCATCGAAGAGGTAGGGTTAGGGTGCAAAGAAATCAGGGTAAATCCCGAGCTGTCCCGGTTATTTGAAGAGAATTTTAAGGAGTTGGGAATAACTGTGGCGCCTAGGGGTGATTCTAAAGGTTCAACAGATGTAGGGAACGTTAGCCATGTGGTGCCTACAATTCAGGCGTATGTGGGAATTGGAGCAGATGCCACACATACGGTTGAGTTCAGAGAAGCAAGTATTTCACCTCAAGGAGACGAGGCGGTAATAAATGGGGCCAAAGTTATGGCGCTTACGGCAATAGATATTCTCTCGGAACCGGAAGTTTTCAATAAGATACAGGCGAGTTTTGAACGCTAGTTTGGGTTAGTTTGAGGTTATATCGTGCGATGCTCACAATTTAGGTGCAGGGTTAGGAGATGCCGAGCGAGACCTGCATGCCCTCTCGACGAAACTACAGATAGGCATAAGAGGTACATTCGGCATCCCCTAGATGTGCTTGGCTTTACACATGCTTGTTTTCAACTGGTTTCGAACATGATTCTTAACATGATTTTGTACATGGTTGTGTCGGTACCAATCAAATCCTTTCTTTTTGAAAACCCTCTTAAAAGATGCATGGAAGCACGAGAACTGTCCCCAATATCTAGATTAACCCGAGCCAGTCTTGGAATATTTTGAGTAACTCTCCTAGAAGTACCGAAAGACGCCCTGATACAACGTTGCCGAATCCGACGCCGAATGTTACCATCATGAGCCAACGACCTAGCTGAGAAAAGCCTTTTACGAATCTTGTCTGAGGAATGGTAAAAAGAAAGTAGGTTAGTACAGCCAATAGTCCGATGATGGAAATTAGATTGTTGACAGTAGTCCCTAAAGTCTCGCCTGGAAACTTGGTCATAGCGGCTACAGCCTGGTTTATTACCTGCGACCTCAAAGATGAGTAGATGGCTTGCCCCACTCCAACCCCTACGAGAAAAGCTACTGACCAGCGGCTTAGCCAAGCAACACTTGGGAAGAATCTAGCATACAGAAGGATTCCAAGCACTATAGGGATGATCAGGTGCAGCTGGCTTTGTTGGATAACGGGTTGAAAACCGTACTTGACCATGTTTCCAACCGCTATTCCTATGGCGTGCCCTGCACAAGAACCTACGAATATGTTTTGGCACACCCGATAGAACGGATTGTCTTTATATAATGGCAATGACCACATTCCGAAAATACATGCCACAGAGATCCATTGCCAGATATTTGTAGAAATTTGCATTTTCTCACCTCCAAGATGGCTATTTAGCCGCTAGATTTTCCTTGGTTCTTTTGGATAGAAAATATCCAATGTTACCGAGGACGATAAAAAAGATTATGATCAGATGACCCATCGACTGGGCATCCATCATAGAAGCGCCTCGTCCCGGTTTGTTGCACAGTATCTCATACTGGGCGGCAGAAGACACTCCTCCCATTACACCCTTTAGCTGTCCTGAATTGTAGTAGGGGACTAGCGATGGAACGCACACGGTAACTGTTCCGGTCGCAAAGGCAATGCCCATTGGATCTACCACCTGGCGAATCCATGCTTCAGGAGTACTCGCAGAGAACTGCATTACAAAGGCAAAATCCTTTATTGTCCTAATACCCTGCATCACCGGGAGATCAGAAGTCCTGTTGCCTCGAACGTCAGTTGGGACAGATAAGCAGTCTAAAGCAAACAATCGAATAGCGTTTTCGCCACCTGCCATATATCCCAGGTTGGCAAAATCTTCACCGTATTTGTATCCTCGTCGCTCGAGATCTGTAATGATCCTATTAGTCATCATAGGACCATCTGTGGTTCCAAATGAGATGGCAACCCATTTTATGCCTCGCTCCATCAGATGTTCAACTACTGCTATGGGGCATACCTCGGCATCCAAACCGGCTCCGGGCATGTAGTCCATGGATAGGAGCACTATGTCTTTTTCAGGGTCGAGCCCCTCTACTATGTCGTAAACGGCACGAGTCATAGGGTTAATCTGCATTGGGATGCCTATGGGATGAAGCAACGGGATAGAAAGAGTAATCAACAAAACGATATATATGATCCTTGTATCCACGTTTTGCAGTTTGTCTATCAAATTCATATTCTTGGCACCTCCTTGCTATAGAACGTTTTACGAAGAGCCGCCTATACCTAAGTGACTTCGCTCTATGCCCAGCATTGTCCGCAGCGACGCTACGAAACTACCGATAGCCGCTCCTATCAGCAGGGCGCGCTGACCCGCCATGTTTGGCACGTCGAGAAGCCACTGCTGAATGGTAGGGAATTTGCTCCATATTAGTGAGCCTACGGGGGCCGCACCTAGCATTACAAGTATTGCTGATACTAAGAGTACAGTAGCCTCCAAATTTCTTGCTCTGAAAGCACGATACGATGCCGATGCAACATAGAAAGCCAGACAAGCCCATTGGCCGGTCATAAGTGGAGACAAAATGTAGTTATAGATCAATGAATAATTGGCAGCCGCAGTTTCGTTATCTGGGTTTAACTCCACATAAGTGCAGAAGGCCCCGTAGATTATCAAAGTAACGAGCAAGATGAGGCTGTAAACCCATTCTTGCCGTTTCCGAGATATGTTTCCGGAGTGTACCATTATTAGGTTCACCGAAGCCAAGCAGAGTGCAAAGGCGGAAACTACTGTCATCCACGGACTGATATATTCCTCAAATAGTTCCGGCATCGAGATTCCAATTAAGGGCACAGGACCCGTGGTGATCCGACTCAACATGACTATAATTGAGACTATGAGCGTGATCAGCAAAGGCACTTCTTTCCGCATACATACACCTTCTTTCTAGAGGTAATAGAAGTAACGTATTGACGTAAGTCTATTTGGTCACTAGTTCCTGGATAAAAGTGCTCCCGAAAGACGTTACTATGGTACCGAGTATGGTGATGGCGATTACTATCAATTTGATGTAGTCTTGCGCAGCTATGGCACCCAGCCGTCCCTTATCGTTCGATAGGTATGCTCCAGCCGCGTAAAGTTCCTCGCCTATGACTGTGTAATCGCACGCAGCTACAAAGAAAGGCACTTGCATTACTGATGCAGTAATTGCAACTTGCATAATTCCCAGCCTAGCTGCTGATTCTGCGAGAAGCAAAGCTTCTCCCATGTATAGCCCGGCTAAGATGCTTGATGCGACCTGCTCCTGATGCATAAGGCCGATTACACCAGCGGCATACGCATCCTGGTCGCTAGAGATATATCGTACAGTGTTATCCTTGTACGCATCGCCCTTATTGGCCGCAGTATAGGCTTGACGTACCGTTTCAACTGCTAGTGGATAGACATTTGGCATGCGGATAGTTACTAGTAGCTGAGAGTCATACCTTGCGGCTATATCTGTAACGTATGAAAGGATCTGCAAAGCAGCAAGGGTATCAGGTACAGAGTCAGACACCACGTCGCCCAGACCTGGCGAAAAATGAATGGGTCTTCCCATCTCAGTGGCACGTCCTACACACTCCTCAATAGCCTCTAATCCAGGTATAGTGCGAATCGATACCTGGATTTTGTCATTTTGTGAAGCTCTGATCATGTAAACAACTATCACGGATATGACGAC
>Ga0116167_1000236_pt1 | contig 55500 bp, 44 predicted proteins | sample AD_JPNMR3_MetaG_FD_89794 | JGI IMG/M metagenome (GOLD analysis project Ga0116167, IMG submission 89794) | Active sludge microbial communities of municipal wastewater-treating anaerobic digesters from Japan - AD_JPNMR3_MetaG | ecosystem: Engineered > Bioreactor > Anaerobic > Digestate | place...
AAAGCCTTGAATGGAAACGCTATAGCTATTCCGTAAAGTACAGACCACACTAAATGCCATGGCCAACGATTTGACTTACCCTGCCTGCCATACTCCGTTTTGACCAGAGCGGGTGGGGGATCATTTGTGCTTGATTTTCTTTGCTACTTTCTTGTATCAAGACAAGAAAGTAGGAGAAAGGAAATAGTTGCCGAGGCGATGATGGCTTGCAGTTTCATCCTCACCCCGCCCTGTCGGGCACCCCTCTCCTTGGAAAGGAGAGGGGAAGGGGCTGAGGTGGCCATTCAATTACTACCAAAAGAGCCACCCCTACGGGGTTGGAAGAGAAAAAATTTTAGGGCTTGTACCAGTTAGTGTATTGGTTGCAATAAAATCTGACCCTACCTTACCAGTCGCCCCTCTCCTTGTAAAGGAGAGGGGACGGGGGTGAGGATTGAAAGGATGAGGGGCTGGGGGTGAGGTGGTATGTAAATTCCATCCGACCGCTATCAAAAAATTAAAATTTGTCGTAATAAATTCTTTGATTATCAGTGTAATATCTGAAAATGCCTAAAATTTTCAGCAAACTTGTTTTGAAAATAAAAAAAGCTGCCTATCTTTGCGGCACTTTTTAAGGGGTTGATTCCGTAGCTCAGCAGGTAGAGCACATCCCTTTTAAGGATGGGGTCCTGGGTTCGAATCCCAGCGGGATCATATGATTGAATGAGCAGACTGCAAGGTCTGCTTTTTTTTTGGTCTCATTTTCTTATTTTTTTATATTCTTGACAAATATTTTATTAATTTTGAATAAAATAAGTTTTTGCTTAAGTAATTTTAAATCAAATTATTATGAAGAAGAAATGGTTGTACTATGTTTTAGGGCTTTCTGCCCTTGTGGTAACCTCCTGTGGAAGTGACGAAAAAAAAGATGGAGGGGATATAAACCTGGATAACCCTACCTATGCACCCAAAACGGTAGCTGAAACCAAAGCTGACCTTGAAAATTCGGGAACTCAAATGATAGGTGAACTAAAGTCACTAAATCAGGAAAAAGGTATGCAGGCCTCGGTCATGTTTGTAGACCTGGCTTCGAACGATGGTGCAATGCCTGCAAAGAAATTCAAATCTTCAGGTACTTATAAAGTATTGTATGCTGTGAGCAAACTTTCTACTCGGCCGCAAATGAAAACTGCCTTGAAAGCTATGAAAGAAGGTGATGATGATCTTGCCAGTTTGCTCGATTCGTTCGATGCTTATGTGGGAGTATATGAATACAACTTTGAGACCAAAAGTTTTGGAAACGAACCCGTTGAATCCAGCACCAGTATTATTTTTAAATTCCCTTCTAACAAGGAAAATTACGATGCACAAAATTTAAACGCAACTCTTGAGATTCCTCGTCCCCAGGTAGTTAATGGAAATTTCAGTTTGGTTAATGCAACTTCCTTACCATCGAATATTTCCTTTAACATTAAAGTTGATGGAAATACGGCCTTGTCGTACAGCTTCGTTGGTGAGTACAAACCCGATGGTATCCCTACTAAAATAGAAAATACGCTCACCATGGGTACCTGGCAGATGAAACAAACTTATGGATACTCTGAAACTAACCTAAAGATTACTTATTCCTTTACCCACGGAACCACCAATATACTGAGCATGGGGTTTGAGCTTAATGGTCAATTAACCCAGCAAGGTGTTCAAAATGCTTATGATTCAACATGGGTTCAGTATGAATTTGATGGGGAAACCTATGGTTACTACGACTCTCAATTTCATATTGAGAAAGTTGTTCAAAATGCGAATGCATATTTTCAGCTAATGGACATTAAGATTGCTGGGCAGATTGATTTTGCCGGGCTTGCACCTGTTGCAAGTAAAGAAAATCCCACAGACAAAGAAATTGCTGATGCGCTCAATCAATACGCCGACCTCGTAGTGGTTTATGCCAGCAACAACCAGGCCATTGCAAAAGCCGAAGCCTATGTAGCTGAGGTAAAGAATGAATTTGGCATGGTCGAGGATAGATATGTTGATATGCGACTTATTTTTGCCGATCAATCCAGGTCTTCTTTAGATTCCTATTTTGCGGAAGGCTTTGATGGACTTATTGATGAAATGAATTCGCTTATTGCCGATCTCAATAACACCTATGGCTGGCAGCTTGAACCCATTCAAAAGGACTCACAACAGCAATAATCTTACTGGTTTACTCAATACCATAAACGCCACAGTAAATGTGGCATTTATTTTTGGCATATTGCTTGTGCATCTTAGTAAAGTAATAATATAAAATTTAGTATTGCATAATGTGAGTTCCATTTCGTGTTAAACAACTGTAAATCAATGTTTAAGAAATATGAAAAAAAATTTTACAGCATAGAACGAAAATAAAATTTAAATTACAATGCGATAGTAAAGCGTTAAAAATATTTTTTATCTTTGCCGTTCATTTAACAAAAACTATAAGAAAATGGTTCATTATAAAGAGTTAGGTCTGGTAAATTCGAGGGAACTTTTCCAGAAAGCCGTTAAAGGTGGTTATGCAATTCCTGCATTTAACTTCAACAATCTTGAGCAATTACAGGCAATCATTTCAGCATGTGTCGAAACGCGCTCGCCTGTGATTTTACAGGTATCTTCGGGTGCTCGCAAATATGCCAATCAAACCCTATTGCGCTACCTTGCACAGGGCGCCGTTGAGTATGCTAAAGAGCTGGGATATGCAATTCCCATTGTATTGCATCTCGACCATGGCGATTCGCTCGAACTTTGCAAGAGCTGTATCGAAATGGGTTTCTCATCGGTGATGATCGATGGTTCGCACCATCCGTATGAAAAAAATGTAGAGCTTACCCGTTCGGTGGTTGAGTATGCCCACAAATACGACGTTACCGTGGAAGGTGAGTTGGGCGTTCTTGCTGGTATCGAAGATGATGTAGTGGCCGAACATTCACACTATACTCGTCCCGAAGAGGTTGAAGATTTTGTCAAGAAAACTGGCGTGGATTCATTGGCTATATCCATAGGTACCTCCCATGGAGCCAATAAGTTTAAACCTGAGCAGTGTACCCGTACTCCCGATGGTATTTTGGTACCTCCTCCTCTGCGCTTCGATATCCTTGAGGAAATCGAACGTCGTATTCCTGGCTTCCCCATTGTACTGCATGGTGCATCGTCTGTACCTGTTGATCTGGTTCGTACCATCAATAGCTATGGTGGTAAGCTTAAAGATGCTGTAGGTATTCCCGAAGATCAATTGCGTCGCGCAGCTTCGTCGGCTGTATGTAAAATCAACATCGACTCCGATGGTCGTCTTGCCATGACTGCTGCTATTCGTAAGGTTCTGGCAGAAAATCCAGCTGAATTCGACCCACGCAAATATCTCGGTCCTGCCCGTGATGCCCTGAAAGAACTCTACAAACACAAAATTGTGAATGTGCTGGGCAGTGCTAACAAAGCATAATTTTTCTCCATTCAATAACAAATGGCCAGTCATGCTTATGATTGGCCATTTTTGTTTGGTAAATTATCCCTGATTTCTTTCTACATCGATTATAAATTTTAGTTAAAAAACCTACATTTGTATCTACTATATCTACTTGTACGTGCTATGCTTAAAACCCACACTATTTGGCTACTGTTGGTAATTCAACTACTTCTCGGCTGTTCTGTGCAGCAGAGCTATATTACTGGTTCGCACTGCAATAGCAAATGTACATACCTGCGGATGGCTGTTGGAAGAGCAAAAAATATATCCTTTTGGGGTTTGGACGGACATAAGAAAGAAAATCTTGTCTTTTTGGCAAAAAACAACCTCTATCGAACTTTTCCCCTTCATAAAGCTGAATTTTACGATAATTTCATCGTAAGCATCCGGAAAACCTACTATCCATTTGTTCAAAAAACCGTTGTTACCATCCATGCTGATATAGTTACCGAAGACATGATTGATAGCGATCGAGCATTTTCATCCAGCTATTACGAGTATTTAGGGCATCCGCAAACCAATCGTTGGGGCATCGAACTTGCCGATTCTGTCGTTTTTTTGAAGGCAGGCAAGCCTAGGAAAGGCGTTGTTATTGAATTGTCCGAACATAAAGCAACTGTAATGACCATGTGGAACGGAAACGAACAATTTTATACCATGCCTATCAAACGACTTTTTGCCATTGAAAATGAAAATCTTGAGGATGCATGTGGGTGTGAAGCGGGCGAGGTACTCGAAATAACAACCGTTGCAGGCAATGAACCCAAAATTACGAAAATCATGGGTTTGCAAAAAGATAGATATCTACTGGCTGTCTCTCAAAAAAATAAAACATATTATCGCATTGCTAACATCCCTAAATAGTTGGCTTTAACGGTTTCTGGAATTACTTCGAAATAGTTTTTTCCTTAAAAAGAAATTTATCTGTCAACCTAATTTTTATCATTGATTTTTTTATTTTTGGGGGTACGAAAAAAAAGAGTTTTCTATTGATAATCCATTAAAAATCAAGCTCAATGAAGTTTGTAGCATCCAGTACAGAATTATTCGGGCGCTTGCAGGTAATTAGCAAAGTGATAAGCCCAAAAAATTCATTGCCCATTTTAGATAATTTTCTTTTTGACCTGGACGATAACAAGTTGTCCATCACTGCATCCGACATCGAAACTACCATTGTTACCTCGCTGACGCTGTCGCATGTTGAGGATGGTGGAAAGATTGCTATCCCTGCCAAAATTTTGCTCGATACGCTGAAAGAATTTCCTGAACAACCTTTAACGTTTGAAATTGATACCGAGAATTTTGCAATCAACATTTTCACCGAAAACGGAAAATATTCTATCATGGGTCAAAACCCTGAAGATTTTCCAATGCTTCCGCGGATTAGTGGGGATAGCAAGAGCATTACCTCAAGCGCATCGTTATTCCTGCAGGGTATTTCAAAAACATCGTTTGCAACTGCCGACGATGAAATGCGTCCGGTGATGATGGGTATTTTTGTCGATATTACATCGAACGATGTTACGTTTGTTGCTTCCGACTCCCACAAGTTGGTACGCTATCGCCGTTCCGATATCAAGGAAGCCGATGAAGGTTCTTTTATTCTGGCTAAGAAACCGGCAGCTTTGCTCAAAACAATTTTAGCAAAGGAAGAAAGCGATATAACGGTTACCTACGATGACAAATATGCTCTTTTCCAGCTCCCCGAATACCGTATGGTTTGCCGTTTAATTGAAGGCATGTACCCCAACTATGCGTCGGTCATCCCCCAGAACAATCCCTATAAAATGATTATCGACCGACTTGAGCTTTACAATGCGTTACGGCGGGTTTCGGTATATGCCAATCAAGCAAGTAATCTGGTAAAACTGTCCCTTTCAAATAATCAATTGATCGTTTCGGCACAGGACCTCGATTTTTCGATATCTGCTTACGAACGACTTAATTGCCAGTACGATGGCGATGACATGGAAATTGGTTTTAAATCTACATTTCTTGTGGAAATACTATCCAATCTTTCGTGTACCAATGTTGCACTTGAACTCTCAGACCCCTCGCGTGCTGGCTTGGTAATCCCTGTCGATAAAGAAATCGAAGGGGAAGATGTGCTGATGCTCATTATGCCTTTATTGCTCGGATAAATATTTCTTAAAACATAATTTTTACCCCGGTTCTCCAACATCTACGTGGGCCGGGGTAATTAATATTTACCAATATGAATCTAAATTTGAAAAACCCACTCGTTTTCATTGATGTCGAAACCACTGGACTCAATGTGGCGCAGGATAGAATAGTTGAAATAACCTTTCTTAAAGTATACCCCAACGGAAAAGAGGATCTTAAAACTTATCGTGTTAATCCCGAAATACCCATCGATCCCCGTGCAACGGCTGTTCATGGCATTACCAATGAGGATGTTAAGGATGCTCCTACTTTCAAGGAAATTGCCCAAACATTGGCAAACGAATTGGAAGGATGCGATTTGGCTGGCTTTAATTCCAACAAATTCGATTTTCCTTTACTTGTTGAAGAGTTTCTCCGGGCGGGGGTGGATATCGACCTGAAAAAACGTAAGTTTATCGATGTTCAGGTAATTTTTCACCGTATGGAGCAACGTACCCTAAGTGCTGCCTATAAGTTTTATTGCAACAAAGATTTGATCGATGCGCACAGCTCTCGTGCCGACACATACGCAACCTATGAAGTCCTTATGGCTCAGCTCGATAGATATGTTGGCATGTCTATACCCGATGGAAATGCCAGCGAAGTGTTTGAGAACAGCGTAGAGTTTCTCTCCCGTTTTTCTTCACACAATCGATCTGCCGACTTTGCTGGTCGTATAATCTATGACGATAAGGGGAGGGAAGTGTTTAATTTTGGAAAATATAAGGGTATGCTTGTGGAGGAAGTTCTTAAAAAAGATCCTTCCTATTATTCCTGGATGATGAATGGTGATTTTCCGTTATATACCAAGAAGGTACTTACTCAAATCAAGCTGAGAAGTTTCAATAATCAATAAACATATTTGGTTGAAGATACGAGGTAAAAAAACAGCATAAATTACCCAATATAAAAATGGCTACTCACTTACTTGATTAATAGCGAGCAGCCACTTTTTGATGCTTAATGTTCAGTTTACATCACCTTTTGTAAAATTTTATCGTTTGGTTATCCACAAATTGGCTATTAGATACCTTAACATGGCACAAATAGAGTCCTGGGTGCACTCCACTTAATGGGAGTTCTATTTGCTGGTAGCCCTCTCCTATATAGGATAATGATTCATTGGATACTAAACGTCCATCGGAAGCAATTAAATAAATAGTGCAAATTCCCGGTGTTTTGTTATAAAAACGTACTGTAATCCTATCCGTAGCCGGGTTGGGTGAAACGGATGCTTGTGCTATTAATTCAACTGCTTTGATGCGATTGGGTTTGATATAGGCCGAAGTATCAAAAGGTTGATTTTCGATAGCCACCAGTTCAATTCCCTGTCCTGTACCCAGATTTCTCGAGTACTTTTTGTCAACCGCATTGTTCCAATGCTCGTGTACACCAAGACTTCCAATAGGAGTACCACTGTTATCGGGGTCATAGGTAATACCGTCAGGCCATTCGGTAGGTGAAGCTGCCTGATGCAGATAATCATCCACTGCACCCCAGTTAGGATTGACGTTCGAGTTATAAACCCCATTATATTCTGTCCGTAAGAAGTCGAAACAAACCGATTCGAGGGCAACTTGATCTTGAGACATAAAAATTGAGTTGCACCAGTCGCCGTTGAAGGGGGGCATATTCCAACGCCGAGGAGGGTTCAACTCGTGATAGTCGCCACCATATATCCCATCTACGATAAAAAGCATCGTATTACCACCCAGGTATTTACTTCCCATTATATCGACGAATACCCGATATTGCTTGTATTGATTGTTGATAGGATTGCTCTCCTGTTCGGTTGGAGACACCAGGCTGGGATGTAAATGATTGGCACCACTTCTACTATGAGAACCAAAGTGATTTTTAGCACAAAGGGTGATTCCTGCCCGAACATGTGCTTTCAAATTCGCAATATTAATCATATAGTCGGCTGTCTCCATTTCCTTATAAATTTTATCCGTCACTGCATTGGGCATTACAGTGCCCTTATCGGAGTAATGCAATACAGCCTGATCCGAGACATTGATTTTGGTACGTCCCCATTTGCTTACCGAGGTCGATGATTTGTCGGCGTACTTTATATTGGGATAGTACGATTTCCATAAATCAAAATGTTGTTTCATAATATGGGAGATGGGATCGCCTACATAAATCTTATCCTGTGGAATACCTACCGAATCGATAAGCTGTGTTAGCAGTGCCAGAATGGTGTAAGGGTTACCCTGGCATGCACCAGCATTTTTTTTGTTTCCAGAAGCATTAAAATCCCATCCAGTACTTTCAAAGCATGTCCAGGAAATGGTTCCCTGGTTCACTTTTACAAAAATTATTTCTCCCGCCTGATACCCAACCTCTTCATTTTTCTTCTTCTTGTTGAAATATTTAAATAAGCTTTCCCAGGCATCCTTCAAATTCGATTTTTCTGTTAGCTTAAGTATTGATTCTCGCATCATCTTATGGTAGATGATGGGATTGTTGTTTTCGGGGGTAAAAAAATAGGTACCCGAACGAAAATTATTTTTGGTGGCTGCTGTATCACGACACCAGACTACTCGTCCGGGCATGATTCCTGTGGCTACTCCCATAGGACTATTGGGCGCATCGGATGGATTTATTACCTCAGCATTTGCCAGATGAACCCTGCTGTCATGAATAATGTATGTATAAAACAGAACAAGACCTAATACGGTCATGGCTCCTGCCAGTACATATCGCGATTTCTTAAAACTAAAAAACGCTTTGCGAAAAGCCATCAGCGAACCCGATAGGGTAAGCAGATAGATGATAAAACTGCTCATGATAGGAAATGCAGCTCGCATACACGGATAAGCAGCCCTTGATGGTTTGGGTATTACACGGATAAGAAACCAAATTGTAGATGCAATCCCCATAGCATAAAAAGACAGCATAAACCATCGCTTCTTGCGCGGAAAATGTCGATGAGTAGGTATGTGTTCCATGTTATTGTGGTTAATGTTTTTAACGATATAAAGGTAGAAAATTATTTTGCCATAAACCCACAAAAGATTTGAAAAATCTTGTCATATTTCGTAAAATTTTGTCAAAGTCAGACTTTTCCCTCGAAAAAATTATACCGAATTAATATGCATGACGTACTCTTCAAATTTGTCGTTGGGAACAATGGATCGGTTCTTAATTTTTGTTTTGTAGGTATAAATCGTATTTACAGAGTATTGTAAAATGTTTGCAATTTTTTCATTATCCGTAATACCCATCCGGATAAGCGCAAAAATACGCAGGTCGGTATTGAGTAGTTCGTTTTCTCTTAGAATAATACGATGTTCATCCTTAAGAAGTTTATTAAATTCTTCCACAAAATCGGGAAAAAGCTTTAGAAATACCATGTCAAAATTCCGATAAAGCTCTTCTTTTTCTTTTTTCAGATCGATGTTGGCAAGCATGTTTTTGAGTTCTTCCGTTTTGCCTGCTACCAGTTTTCGGTGAACGTCCTTCTGAAATCTTTCAAGTTTATCGATATATTCGGAGGTAACGTTGAAATAATACCCAATATATTCCTCTTTAATTTTGTTAGCTTCCTGCAGTTTAGCGTTTGTTTGGGTAAGCGACTGATATGCCTGCTGAATTTGTTGCTGCGCACGACGTAAACGTTTCATTTGTGTGAAAATAATGACAAGAAAGATAATTGCTATAAGGCTGAGTCCTGAAATGGCAATGGCATAACCTGTAATAACTTTTTTCTGTCGTTCGACAGTATTTAGTTTTTCTCCTTCGATGATGGGCAAAATACTGGCTATTTCAATTTTACGATGTCGGGCATTGTAATACGAGGCATCGTCGAGTGCAATTTTGATGTAACGATAGGCAGTTTTTACATCTCCTTTTTCAAAAAGCAACTGTGATAGATTGCGCAGGGCTACGGTTTCCTTGGTGGATGATTTGATGTCGGCTATAGCAGCTTTAATCAGCATTTCCATTGCATGCTCTGTGTCATGCAGTTGAAGATATACAAACGCCAAACTGGATGCTGCAATGGCAAAGGCATGATCGTCGAGCGAAAAGTGGTGTATTGCATACGAAAATGCCTCCTTCGCATTTGAATACTGTCTCATTTTCATTTGTTTAAGCCCTTCGTGCATCCAATATTCACTGGTTGCCCGATCAGATAACCTACAGGCCATTGCCTGATAGCGATTACCGACCTTCAAATAGAATTCCGAAAAATATCCATCCCTGTTGTAATCAGCTAAATCGTAATAGGCCCGAGCCAGGGTAGCATAATATTGACTTAACAGCTTTTTGTTCATTACCGTACTATCAATACTATGGAGCGTATCAATGGCTTCTTTAAATAATCCGGATGAGAGTAGTACAAATCCAAGCTTTATCTTACTGAGAGCAATCCATTCGGGTCGTTTACTGCGTTGGGCAAGCTGATACATTCTTAACGAGTACTGAAAAGCAGAATCATAATTGAATGATTCATACTGCTCTTCAAGTTGATAGTACAGTTGAAATTGCAATTCATCGTTAGTTTCTTTTTGCATCATTTGTTTGAGCTGCAGGATATGCTCAAGTTTTTGTTGGTGGTAGTGCTCTCTTTGTAATATAGTATTTTCCAATTCATTGAGTAAAGAATCTAAATTAGTTGCCTGTAATGAACTGGCCAGAAAAAGTGTTAACAGTCCAACAGCAAAGTAGGTTTTTCTCTGCATGAAAACTATATTTTAGTTACATTATTCTATTGTGCCTGAAAACATTTTGAGTAAAACGAACGGCATTTGTTTGGCTTCCTCACGGATTTGTTTAGAACTTTTCCATTTAAATAATCATTTTTTAACATAGATTTTAAGCACGATGCTTTTTCTGTTCCCATACCTCTAAATTACGTATTTCTTTTCCATCAATTACAAAACGAATGACCGTTTGCATGAGGTGAAATCCTTCTTTCCCAGCTGCTCCAGGGTTTATATACAACATGTCGAACTGTTTATCAAACATTACACGTAGAATGTGCGAATGACCACATACAAAAACTTTGGGACGTAATTCTTGCAATTTATCTTTTATTCCACGCGCATAATGCCCTGGATAGCCTCCTATATGGGTCATAAACACGGTAACATCTTCACAGGTAAAAAATAAACTTTCCTTGCACTGTTGTCGTATTGCCTGACCATCAATATTGCCATATACTGCCCGTACCTGCTTTTCCAGTTTGCTCAATTGTTCGAGAACAGACAGGTTACCGATATCGCCCGCATGCCATATTTCGTCACAGGCTTCAAAAAAATTTAAGACCTCGTTGGGTAAAACACCATGGGTATCGGATAGTATGCCAATCTGAGTCACCGTTTTTTATGACAAAGATAACCAAGGTTTACATTTCTGTCTATTTGGTAGGATATTTTTGCACTGCTTAAAAATAAATCCCTGAATGCTATAACTTTAAAAAAATACTTAACGTATTTAATACGCTAAGTTTTGGAAACTTTGAAACATTGACATACTTTTACAAAAATTTTAGGCATGAACGTCAGGCTTAATCCTCATGTATCGGTCGACTGTGTGATTTTCGGTTTTGATGGCCAAAGCCTGAAAGTGCTTTTAATTGATCGTAATTACGATATACCCCCTGAAAAACTTACCAAACCTTTGACCCTCAAGCTTCCTGGAAGCATGGTATACGACGATGAGGATGTGGATACTGCTGCAACCCGTGTACTGAAAGAGTTGACAGGCCTTGAAAATATCTTTCTAAAACAGTTTCATGTATTTGGTTCGCCCGATCGTTTAAAGAAAGAAGAGGATTTAATCTGGTTACAGGCAGAAACACACATGAAAATTAAGCGCGTTGTTACTATTGCCTACTATTCGCTCATAAAAATTCATAAGACTACACCTTCCGATGGCCGGGTAGTATGGCTCGATGCCATGAATCTACCTGAACTGGCTTTTGACCATAATAACATTATTCAGGTAGGACTCCAAACACTGCAAAAAGAAATTCAGCACGAACCCATTGAGCTGTTTGAGCTTTTACCTAAAAAATTTACTATTAGGCAATTACAAACACTTTATGAATTAATTTTGGGTAAAAAATTGGACAACAGAAATTTTCGAAAGAGTGTGTCCCGAAGTGGTTACATTGTTCCTGTTAATGAAAAGGAAAGAAATGTAGCCCATAAGCCAGCTCAATACTATCGTTTTAGTCATAGCAGGTATCTAAAAAATCAAAAATTATAAAACATCAAAGGTTATGTATTTACTGGGATATGATATTGGGAGTTCGTCGATAAAGGCGAGTTTGATTGATGCAGAAAAGGGCACTACATTGGCCTCCTCTTTTTATCCGAAGACCGAAATGGCAATGATTGCCATTAAACCAGGCTGGGCCGAACAGCATCCCGAAGAGTGGTGGAAAAATCTTAAGCAGGTGACCCACGAAATCATGCAAACGGCTGGCGTGAATGCATCGGATATCAAGGGTATAGGCATTTCCTATCAAATGCACGGTTTGGTACTGGTCGATAAAAATAAAAATGTATTACGGCCATCTATCATATGGTGCGATAGCCGTGCTGTTCCCTATGGCGAAAAAGCCTTCGAGGATATTGGTGGCGAAAAATGCCTGTCGCACCTGCTCAATTCACCGGGAAACTTTACTGCGGCTAAACTCAAATGGGTAAAGGAAAATGAACCCGAAGTCTTTCGCCAGATCTACAAAATAATGCTCCCTGGCGATTACATCGCTATGCGATTGACCGACCGTATATGTACAACCGCATCAGGCTTGTCCGAAGGAATTTTTTGGGATTTTTCTACCAATACCCTGGCTTCCTTTTTGATGGATTATTTCGGTTTTAACTCCGACATAATTCCCGACATTGTCCCTACTTTTTCCATACAGGGCGAACTTAGTCGGCAGGCAGCCAATGAACTGGGGTTATCTCCTGGAATTCCTGTGGCATATCGTGCAGGTGATCAGCCCAATAATGCATTTTCACTCAATGTACTCAACCCTGGAGAAATTGCCGCTACAGCTGGAACTTCGGGGGTTGTGTATGGCGTTAGCCAGGAAGTCAAATACGATCCTTATTCGCGCGTTAATACTTTTGCCCACGTCAACCATAAGGAAGGTCAAAATCGGCTGGGGGTATTACTCTGTATCAATGGTACGGGTATTCTAAACTCATGGATACGTCGAAATGCAGGGTTGGCCGATAAAAGTTACAGCGACCTCAATCAAATGGCTTCGTCAATTGCGCCAGGAAGTAATGGGGCGTTGGTATTGCCATTTGGTAATGGTGCCGAACGTATGCTGCGCAACAAAGATATTGGCTGCCACTTTGGTAACCTGAACTTTAACCTTCACAACCAGGCACATATGCTTAGAGCTGTCCAGGAAGGTATTGTATTTGCCTTTAACTACGGTATAGAAATTATGAAAGGCATTGGCATATCTACCTCTGTCATTCGTGCGGGCAAAGCAAATATGTTTCTCAGCCCAATCTTTACCTCCACACTTGCCAGTATCACCGGGGCAACCATTGAACTTTATAACACCGATGGTTCGGTGGGCGCAGCACGTGGCGCTGGGGTAGGGGTAGGTCTTTATCGCTCGTTCGATGAAGCCTTTGTGGGTCTCAATAAAGTAGAGGTCATTACCCCCGATGATTCGTTGCGTACAATATTACACACAACGTATCAGCGATGGGAACAATACCTTAAGTCGTTCATTTAATCCTGAAACATCTGTTTTCACTGATAATACTAATTATCAGGTCAGTGTTTCTTAATAATTATAAAATGAAACTAACATGAATAGCTGTATTAACAAACGAGTATGAAATAATTCTATTATCATGCTCTTCTTTGCGAAAGTAGCTCTTAACATGCGAGTTTCATTCGACCATTAAAAAAATTTAAAAATATTTTCAGATGCAAGGTATAAAGACATTTTGGAAAAGGTTGATAGGTATGGTAGCATGTCTTAGCCTTTTTGCATGGATCCATGCCAATGATAATTGTATTGTTCCCGATTCGTTAAAAGGAACCTTTTGGGACCCAAATATCCCTATTGAGCGCAGGATTGATTTGCTGGTCGGCCAACTCACGCTTGAGGAGAAAGTCAAGCAGATGATGTACAATGCGCCAGCCATTGAGCGATTGGGTATTCCTGAATACAATTGGTGGAACGAGTGTTTACACGGTATTGGTCGTAACGGTCGAGCTACGGTTTTTCCTCAAGCTATTGGTCTGGCTGCCACTTTTGACGACAGCTTGCTTTACCGTATTTCCTCCGCTATCGCTGATGAAGCTCGTGCAAAATATAATGCAGCTGTTGCTATTGGGAATCATGGACAATATTCGGGTTTAACTTTCTGGACCCCCAATGTCAATATTTTCAGAGACCCACGGTGGGGAAGAGGCCAGGAAACTTACGGCGAAGACCCCTATTTAACCAGCCGATTGGCGATAGCTTTTGTAAAAGGACTTCAGGGTAATTATCCAAAATATTTAAAAGCAGCCGCCTGTGCCAAACATTTTGTAGTACACAGTGGTCCGGAAGCTTTACGGCACGAATTTAACGCTACGCCTACGAAAAAAGATTTTTTCGAGACCTATACCCCCGCGTTTGAGGCTCTGGCAAAAGAAGCAAAAGTCGAAGGGTTTATGTGTGCCTATAATCGCACTTTCGATGAACCTTGCTGTGGAAACAAATATTTACTTAACGATCTGCTTCGTAACCAATGGGGATTCGACGGCTACATTACATCCGATTGCTGGGCTATTGTCGATTTTTACCAGGGACATAAAGTAGTTGCAACTCCCGAAGAAGCTGCTGCAATGGCGCTGAAAGCTGGTGTTGAACTTAACTGTGGTAGCGTTTTCTATCCCTATCTCATTAAAGCTGTCGAAAAAGGTTTAGTTACTGAAGCTGAAATTGATAGTCGTCTCAAGCATTTGCTTCGTACCCGTTTTAAACTCGGACTATTCGATCCTCCAGCCTGTGTACCTTTTAATCAGGTATCGGCCGATGTTGTGAATTCGCCTGCCCATAAAGCACTTGCTCTTGAGGCTGCCGAGAAAAGTATTGTATTGTTGAAAAATGCTAATAACGTATTGCCTCTCTCCAAAAATATCCAATATCTCTACGTGATTGGCCCCAATGCAAATACATCTGAGGTCCTGCTGGGTAATTACTACGGTCAGAGTGGGGATATGTCTCCAATTTTAGCGGGTATAACTGCTAAAGTAAATATAGGCACAAAGATTCAATATAAATACGCTTTTTTACCCGACAGAAAAAATTTCAATCCTATTGATTGGGTATTGGGCGATTTACCTGAAGTAGATGCAACTATTTGCGTCATGGGACTGAGTGGATTGTACGAAGGGGAAGAAGGTGAGTCTATTGCTTCTACAACAAAGGGGGATAGGCTTGACTATAGCCTGCCGCGGGCACAAATTGAATACCTCAAACGTGTTCGTGCTGCCTTAAAAAACAAACCTTTAATTGTCGTTATCACAGCGGGTAGCCCCATCGATATGACGGAAATTGAACCCCTTGCTGATGCTATACTATACGCATGGTACCCTGGCGAACAGGGTGGATATGCAGTGGGAAACATCATTTTCGGCGATGCTACTCCTTCGGGACGACTTCCAATTACATTCCCCAAATCTTTAGACCAATTGCCCCCTTACGATGATTATTCCATGGAAGGTCGTACCTATAAGTACATGAAAGCTGAACCTATGTATCCCTTCGGATTTGGTCTTTCTTATACTACCTTCCAGTATTCAGGACTTAGCACAAATGCAAAAAAATATAAGTCGAAAGAGGTAATTCGAATTACAGCAACACTAAAAAATACAGGTAAATTCGAAGGCGAAGAAGTTGTTCAGTTGTATGTTTCGGTGCCTCCAGCCAAATTTCGTACACCGCAATTCGATTTAAAGGGTTTTAAAAGAGTGCATTTAAAACCCCAGGAGGAAACTACCATTACTTTCGAAATACCTACCGAAAAGTTGATGAGTATTGATGAACAGGGAAACAAACTACTGTTGAACGGACAGTACAAATTTTATGTGGGAGGAAGTGCCCCATTCGAACGTTCCATTGAACTGGGTGCTTCGCAATGGCTTGAAACTACAGTAATCATTCAATAATTCACCTTTTAAAAATAATAGTTATGGAAGTATTAATCGGAAACAAAGAGTACTTTAAGGGTATTGGAAAAATCAAGTACGAGGGTAAGGAATCAACCAATCCCTTAGCATTCAAATTTTATGATGAAAACAAGGTTGTCGCAGGCAAAACCATGAAGGAACATTTGCGTTTTGCAATGGCTTATTGGCATACGCTCTGTGGCTCAGGAGCCGATCCCTTTGGTTCAGCTACCAAATTTTTCCCATGGAATGAAGGAAGCGACCCCATTTCACGTGCAAAAAATAAAATGGATGCTGCTTTTGAATTTATGACCAAAATGGGCATTCCATTTTACTGCTTTCACGATTTCGACCTGGTGGAAGAGGGAAGTTCTGTGGCTGAATCCGAAAAAAGACTGCGTACCATTGTCGATTACGCTAAAGAAAAACAAAAAGCTTCTGGCGTAAAACTACTCTGGGGAACTGCTAACCTGTTCTCTCATCCACGTTACATGAATGGTGCTGCTACAAATCCCGATTTTAGCGTAGTAGCTTACGCAGGCGCTCAGGTGAAAAATGCTATCGACGCTACCATCGAGTTAGGAGGAGAAAACTACGTATTCTGGGGTGGTCGCGAAGGATACAGCACTCTGCTGAATACCAATATGAAGCGTGAACTTGAACACATGGCTCGCTTCCTAACTATGGCTCGCGACTATGCACGCAAACAAGGATGGAAAGGTACGTTCCTGGTCGAACCCAAACCCATGGAACCATCCAAGCATCAGTACGACTTCGATGCAGCAACTGTCATCGGATTCCTTCGTCATTACGGACTTGATAAGGATTTTAAACTCAACATCGAGGTTAACCATGCCAATCTGGCACTGCATACTTTCCAGCACGAACTGCAGGTAGCTGCCGATGCCGGTATGCTGGGAAGCATCGATGCCAACCGTGGTGACTATCAAAATGGATGGGATACCGACGAATTCCCCATTAATATTTATGAAATTACCGAAGCTATGCTGGTTATTCTCGAAGCTGGTGGATTTACCACAGGAGGTATTAATTTCGATGCCAAAACACGCCGCAATTCCACCGATCTGGAAGATATTTTTATCGGACATATCAATGGAATGGATACCTTTGCCCGTGCACTGATGGTTGCCAACGATATCCTTACCAAGTCACCTTACAAGAAACTCCGTGCTGAACGTTATGCATCATTCGATTCGGGTAAAGGGGCTGAATTCGAACAGGGTAAACTTACTTTAGCCGACCTGCGCGATATCGCTGCCAATAACAACGAACCTAAGCAAATAAGTGGCAAACAAGAACTGTTCGAAAATATTATTAATCAGTACATTTAACACCAACTACTAATTCAATATGTCAATTCGCAGAGCCATTGAAGATTCGAATTCAACAATGGCTCTGTTTATTTCAGCAAATGAATAAAATTTATAAAAAAATAAGTAATATTGTCTCTGAACTACAACTAATAAAACATAAGCTATGGCATTAATTAACACCACCACATCGTCGGATGTAAGCAGCTATAATAAAGGTAGTATGCTTTACATTACCATGCTTACGCTGGTAGCTACTTTGGGAGGACTATTATTTGGTTACGATACAGCTGTGGTCAACGGTGCCGAAAAATCGTTGGTCGAATTATTTATTTACAAAGAGCAAGCAGGTACATACATTTATCCTCCTGACATCATGACTGTTATTGGCCAGTACAAGCTGCTGATGACTGCTGTTATTTATTTGGTTTTTATAGTTATCTCGGGGCAAATTATCAAGCTTCTGGGCAATAAGAAAGGTCTTACCATCAGTGCTATAATCATTCTGGCTGTTACGGTTTGGGCTTACTTCTTTAATGCTAAACCCATTCCTACCATTGAACAAGCTACCGAACTAAAGGATACCGTCGATGCGGTAAAAGGTTTCGTCATTGCCAGTGCACTCATTGGTTGCATCATTGGTGGGGCATTGGCTGGGTTTATCTCTAAAACATTTGGCCGTAAAAACGGACTTATTATAGCGGCCATTGCATTTTTGGTATCGGCCATTGGTACCTGGAAACCCGAAACATTTAATTTTACCCATTTACATACAGTCTATTCTTTTGTTATTTATCGAATCATAGCTGGGATTGGTGTGGGAATTGCCTCTATGATTTCGCCTATGTATATTGCCGAAATAGCTCCTGCCAATATCCGGGGTCGACTGGTTTCATACAACCAGTTTGCTATCATATTTGGGATGCTGGTGATTTATTTTGTGAACTATTTTATAGCACGACAGGGCGATGAACAATGGTTAATCACCGATGGTTGGCGTTGGATGTTCTTTTCTGGCGTAATACCTTCGGCGCTGTTTCTCATACTCTTGTTTTTCGTACCTGAAACACCCCGTTATCTGGTACTGAAAGATAAAGAAGATAAGGCTTTATCGGTATTGAATCGTATTGCTGGTAAAAACGATGCACCAAAAATTCTCAACGAAATTAAGGAAACACTTCACGAGCATAATGCTCCCTGGTTGTCTTATGGTTTTATGGTTATTTTCATCGGTATCATGCTCTCTGTTTTTCAGCAGTTTGTAGGTATTAATGTGGTGCTTTACTATGCTGGAAATATCTTCCGAAATATGGGAGCTTCAACCGATGCTTCACTTTTGCAGACTATCATTGTGGGTGCCATTAACCTGTTATTTACAGTAGTTGCCATACTTACCGTCGATAAATTTGGCCGTAAACCTTTGATGATTATTGGTTCTATTGGTATGGCAATTAGCATGTTTGCCCTCGGTTTTACATTTTACCTGGGTGGAAAAGAATTGTCATCAGCAGCAAGTTTTACCGCTCTCATATTTATGCTTACCTATGTAGCAGCTTTTGCCATGAGCTGGGGACCTGTATGTTGGGTATTGCTCTCCGAAATATTCCCCAATAGTATCCGCGGTGCTATGTCGATTGCTGTTGCTGCCCAATGGATAGCCAACTGGTTGGTTTCGCTTACCTTCCCCATGCTCAACGATAACGTGTGGCTGGTGGAAAAATTCAATCACGGATTCTCCTACTGGATCTACGGAATAATGGGCATCCTTTCTGCTATTTTTATGTGGAAACTCGTTCCCGAAACCAAGGGCAAATCACTCGAAGAAATTGAAAAACTCTGGAAAAAATAATCTTCAAAATCCTACTTGAAGAAAAGAGACGCAAAATACACTTGCGTCTCTTTTTTTTAAGGTAGATTACACGCCCAAAATACCCCATTTTAAATAATAGAACACTGATTATACCGATGCAACGGATAATCACGGATTAGTTTAATCTGTGTTAATCAGTGAATTCTAAGACTTATGCAACAAATTATCTGTGTTAATCCGTATAATCCGCGTCATCCGTGTGCTATTGATAACAACAGACAGTAGATTTAATCACAAATGCAATGGGGTAATTTTTAAAAGCCAATCTTTACAACTTATTATCTATATAATAGCCTGAATTATTTCCATCACACCGAATTATCGAGGGATTACCCTATAATAACTTGCTCCATAACCACACCAAATCCCCAATCCATTTTGGATGTTGGAGGGTATCGATAAATGATTGGCTGCAAAAGGATTACCCGCATTTAATAGTTCTTCATCGTATGTACGCCAGTACTCAAAAGCTAACTCATCCATTGTCGTAAATCGTACAATAATTGTATCTTTTTTCGGAAAATATATGTTTTCAATGGGTAATATGTTGTTTGTCCTTCCCTTATTGATGTAAAAGGTAAATCGCTGACCATTAAAAAAACGATCGTTTAAGTTGGCAACCAGCGCTGGATAAAAACGATGCTCCTTGCCCTGTATACGGGTAAAAATTCGATAATAATTTTTTTCAGTAGGATTATCGTCTAAAATACACTTGATTATGCCTGAGGAATCCGAAGTACTTTCAAACCAGATGCTGTCGAGCTGTACCGGTGGTAAAATAGAAGTTACCGCTATTACTGTATCTAACTCATCTTCAACAATTAAGGCATAAGTCTTTCCAACTTCACCAATTAGCGAGTACCCTTTGTAAACGTATGGGGGAAAGTAATTCGTATCTTTTGTGAGCGTTAATATTTCTGTGTTAACGCCATCCGTTACAGAAACTTTTGCACGCGTTGCTACCAACTGCCTGAATGAAGCAGAATCGAGATTGCCAAAATATGGAGTATTGTAGGTAAGCATTACAATAGCTGATCGACCATTTTCAATCCAACCATCAACTACTATTTTTTTGTCAATGGTAAACATTTTTGAATCGTACGCTGGTTCGCATCCCCATAAAATCAAACCAGCTATGATTGCAATTGTCCAATATTTAAGATATGTTCTCATCTACACTACAGTTTAATACGAAAAACGATACGAAATCGATGGCATCATGGGGAAAAGAGCTACGTATTGGGGCGTTACGGTGAGTTTATACCGTTTTAAATCGCCCGAAACTTTATAATACATAAAGTAGGGATTCAATCGGCTATAAACATTATAGATGCTAAATACCAGTTCATGATTCATGCCTCTGTAACTTTTTAAAATTCTGCTAAATGCGATATCGAGTCGATGATAAGGAGGCATACGAAAACCATTATATGCCGTGTATTGATTCACGATATTGCCTCCCACCAGATATCGACCAACGGGTAGGGTAGTGGCTTGTCCACTGGCATAGGTAAAGGTTAGCGAGCCTTTCCAATGGAAATTTATCGATCGCATGAGCACTACTGTTAAATCATGCAATCGGTCGTATTTCGAAGGAAAAGGTCGTCCCTGATTAATCTCCGCAAATACCCGTTCCGATCTCGAAAGCGTGTAGCTAATCCATCCCGCCCATCGTTCTAATGAACCTTCGACGTACAATTCAATGCCGTACGAACGTCCTTTGCCCAGCAAAATGTTTTCCTCCATCGTGGCTTTCGAGAGACTCTGAAGCAAACCCTTATCAAATTCAATTACAGGGTTAAACCATTTGTAATACATCTCAACAGACAAGTTGATGTTCGAATACCAGTTTCTGTAATAGCCTATACTCATTTGCTGCGCAACAAGTGGAGGAACCTGATGTGAGGCAGGTAACCAAAAGTCGGTTGGCAGGGCTACCGTCGTTACATTTACCTGTTGAACAAACTGATTGTTGCGGCCAACATTGAGCTTTAACGCAGATAAACTGTCGATCTTATAGCGTAACAACAGCTGTAAATCAAGAGTATTAAATTTTTTGACAACACTGCCGTAGGGATAATACAGGGTATCCGTTATTACCCTGGTATCGGCCGATCGTACAAATTGACTGTATGGACCAAGATGCGTATACACATTTTCCCGTATTCCTACTGAAACCAAAAACCTATTGCTAAATGCGATTTCCGATTCTGCATAACCGCTTAAAGTGCTTAAATGATACTCATTGGGAGTTCCAAAGTTAGCTTGAAGCTCATTCAGCACAGCCGCGCTCCGATTGGGAATTACCCACTGCTGTAAGTATTGTCCTCCTATCTTAATTTTAAATCGATTAATATAAAAACGATGCTCGTGTTTGATGGAATAATCCTCATTGGTCGATATTAATCGGTAGTTGAAATTACTCTGACCAATGAATAATCTTAAATTTGATTTGGTAAAATATGCCGATGTTTTGGAAATATGCCGCGCATTGAAATAGTGTGTCCATTGCATGCTGGCCATTTTATTATTCCATTCCATGTCGTATTTGAGTTCGAAAGCAGTACGATTGAGCGTAAAATTATCGCTTCCCAGGTACGTACTCAGAATAATATTATCCTGCTGAGTAAGACGATAGTTAACAATAAAATTACCATCATAAAAGTTGTAGGAAGAACTTTGAAAGAATGATCGACTATTGGGAAAAAACTGCTTGCTAAATGGCTTAAGCGTATAATCAATATACGACCGACGAAAAGCCACTGTACTCCAGCATCGATTGCCTAACGACCTGTGTACCGCTACATTCGACAAAAGCAATCCGACGTTTCCTTCAATCCGATTCGATGATGGGTTTTTCCCCGATTCTGCTAACAACATGGATGATGTTCTACCTCCATAATCGACCGGAAGCCCCGTTTTTATGAGCGTAATTTTTTCTACAACATACGGATTGAACATCGATATAAAACCTGCAAGATGGGTGGGGTTGTAAATCATACCCTCATCAAAAATGACCAGATTTTGGTCAATGGTACTTCCTCTTACCAGCAGTCCACTCGAAAGATCAAATTTTCCTACACCAGGCGTAAGCTGAAGAATTTTTAAGGGATCAACTTCGCCCGTAAGGGTAGGGAGCTGCCGGATACTATCAACCCTAATTTCAGTTACTCCCACTTTCGTACTTTCAAGCGACTTTATTCGCATCCCCTGACCCGACACTATGACCGCATTCATTTGCGTACTTTTCAAGCGTAAAACTATTCTGTTCTGATCCTTAGAATCACTATAAGCTAAGCAAGTGTCTATATATCCAGGCTTTCTAAAACATATTTGTTGATTGGGCTGTATTTCAAGCGAAAATATTCCGTTCTGTGTACTCTGTGATAACACATGTCCCAGGCTATCGGCAATAACAACTCCTTCCAGTGGCTGTCCCTCCTCATCCCAGATTACCCCTGATAATTTGATAGTTTGTCCAAAACTTGCCGCCTGAATCATGCATAGCAGTATAAAAAATTGCAGGACAGTTTTCATCGAACCTTTTTTCATTTTATTTTTGAAGCCTTATTTAGCGAAAATACATAAATCTTTAATAAAAGATGATACAGGGCGAAATTAAAGTACGGGTTAGATACGGCGAAACCGACCGAATGGGTTATGCTTACTATGGTTACTATCCTTTTTACTATGAAATGGGACGAACGGAACTGCTACGCAATTATGGGCTTACCTACAAAGAGCTGGAAGATAGCGGTACACTTTTACCCGTGTCCCGTCTCGAAATTCATTATATAGCACCAGCTTTATACGATGAAGTCTTAACAATTAGAACTTCAATACCTCAAAAACCTTCGGTTAAGATTATCTTTTTCTATGAGGTTTTTAACGAGAAAAACGAGCTTATCAATACGGCTACTACCGAATTGGTGTTTGTGGATGCTGTTACCCGGAAACCCTGCCGACCACCAAAATATTTTATGGAAAAAATAAATCAGCTAAACTGGGACTAAGGAGGTTTTGATTTACTCGTTTCGCAATGTCAGGACTGTTATCTCTGGCCACATGCCTACACGTGCCGAAAACATGGCACTACCAACACCATGACTGATATATAGGTATTGGTCTTTTCGAGAATATAGTCCACACCACGGATTTTTTGGATTAAAAGGACTCCAGCGAGTACGCCCATTATCAATGCCAAACTGATATGCATGCGTATGTCCCGAAAGGGTAAGTTTTATCTGAGGATATTGGGCAAGAACTTTTTGCCAGTTCCACGGGTCATGTGCTAATAAAATGATGTAATGATCATTAGTTATTCCACGTAACGCCTTTTCCCAGTCGGCATGACAGCCATAGGGGATATGACCACAATTTTCTATTCCCACCAGAACAATTGAAGCTTCAGGCAACGTTACCTGTTCATTATTTAACAAGCGAATATTGGCTAACTCGTAGTAATATTCCAGCATTCGATGATTCCATAACTTTTCTTTTTTATTTTTCCACCAGAAATAGTCACCATAATCATGATTCCCATGTATAGCGTATACACCATATTTTGCACTCAATTGCTTCAAATAGGGAACAAAATGCTTCATTTCCTCGGCAAAAAAGCATATCATATCACCACCCAGTACAATTAAATCGGGGTGCTGATTGTTAATTTGCCGAATCAATTGTTCAAACTCCCTTTCGTGCCCATAGTACTGACCCACATGTAAGTCGGAGATAAATACAATTTTTAACGATGTATTTATTTTATGCTGGGTATAAATAACATTTTCTTTTATAATAAAATTAAAACGTCCCCAATACAACCCCCATAATAGGATAATAAACACAAACAACCCGGAAATAAACGCAGTCTTGATTATAATTTTTTTATTGAAGAATAAGGCAAACAGCGCAATCAGCAGAAAAAAAATCTTGGAAAGATACAGAATTGACAAATGATTGGTTAAAAAGAAAAAAGGAGAAAAACTTTCGAGATTACGTTCCCAGGAATGAATAAAAAAAGCCCATAATAAGCTAATATAAACGACACCAGCAACAATAAGGTGTAACTTATATATCCAATAATTTCGCTTTGGCAATCGCTTTTTTAGAATAAAAGCTATTAATCCATCGATTAACAAAAAAATGCCGAGGAAGATTAAAAAAACTTCAAAGGCAGAATACTTATACAGGTAAAGTAAACTCATATGGGCTCGCATTATTAATACTACAATATTAAACAAAAAACCCGGCATTGGTTGCCAGGTATCCTCAAATCATCATCCTTAAACTTTACTATTCTTCATCCGGAATGTTGTCGGGGTCTTCAACATCATCGGCTTCATCGAATGTTTCATCCGGTGTCAGCACGTCATCTGGTTCGCCCACAAAATCTTTTTCATCAATCTCTTCCGGATTGGTGTCAATTTTTACCGGAACTTTCACCAAATAACTTACCTCCGGGGTATCAAGTGTGACCCCATAGAAAAAATCATTCTTGGGCGTGGTGACTTTTATCACATGATTCTGATACCCATCCGGATATTTTTTGTGCAGAAGCTCAACCAGTTCCGGCGACAAGTTTTGCAAACTTACTACCTTATTCACTTTTCCCATGTTTCTGCTTTTGAATTTTGTGCAATTATACATTTTTCATCGAAATCAAAAGAATTTTTTTGACAAAAAATGATAAAAATATTTTATCATTTTGTCGTATAATTAATATTATGTTAAATTGATTTTTTTTAAAAAAGGAAACCACCAGGGGTTCCCTCTTATCTCATTTACCAGCCCATTTCGGCATTAATGGCATCGTACTTGTCTTTCATCTGCATACGGAAATAAAGGCCACGTAATGTTTTAGCACAAGTTTCTTCCTTTGGGTCAATCTTATGGGCCTGTTCAAGGTAAGGAATACACTGTTTCAAAAGTTCATTTCCCTGCTCAAGCAACTGATTATACTTGGCATCATCTTTTTCATTGCTGGCTTCGTCGAAAACTTTTACAGCTTTATTGTAATACAATACGCCAAGGTTGTACCATGCATTAAAACTTTGAGGATCGATTTCGGTTGCTTTACGATAAGCAGCCTCAGCTTTGTCAAAGTCATTTAACTTTTCATAAAGTGTTCCTTCGGCAAAGTAAAATGAACTATTGTTGGGCTCTTTTTCTTTAGCAATCGAAAGATATTTCAGTGCATCTTCAACTTTTTGAGCTACAATGTAATAGTTCACCAGGTCAACAATCATGTTGAGATCGTTGGGATATTTTTCGAATCCTTCTTGTAGTGTACGAAGTGCAGCAGCCGAGTCTCCCTTTTCAGCATATGCCGTACGGAGTAACGAATAAGTTACCCCACCATTATAACCATATTGAGCAGCCTTCTGGAAATATTCGATGGCCTTATCGTAATTTTTGGCATTCAAGGCCGCTAACCCGGAATTATAATACATCGAAGTGTCAACGATGTTTTTAAATATCGGCGCTGTCTCAATTTGTAAGGCAAGTTCAAACATATCCAGGGCCTTTGCATAATTTTTCTTTTCAAATGCTTCGCTACCAGCCATCACAGCGGCAATGTACAAATCGTTTAGTTGAAGATTGACCTTATTACGCATTTTCACATCAATCTGCAAAGCCTTTTCGTATGACTCGTAAGCTTGCTTTACGGGTGAATCAACCAGGTTACGCACCGTCGAATCGGTCGACTTTGCCATACTTTGCAAAATTAACCCTCTCAAAAACCAGGTATTGGCATCGCCTTTTGTTTCTTCATGCTGTAATGCTGATTGCAGAGTATCCCAGGCTGTTTTAATATTCCCCTTGTTCAACTCCTTTTCAGCAATGCGGACAACTTTTTTTTGTGCTATTAACATTCCTGTGGTCATAAGGCACAGGAAAAGCAAAAATATTTTTTTCATCTCTTCAAAATTTAGGTTTGTACTTAAATTGCAAATATAATTCTTTTACAAAACATTAGCCTTTCACTATTCCATTTCATTACCATTCTCAGCCGACTCGTTTTTTTCAGCTGTTACTTCGTTTTCTGGATATTCCTCGTTTTCTGTACTCTTAGGCACCTTTGCAACGGCAGCAATGGCATCATTCTCGCGTAAATTAATGAGTCGCACTCCTTGTGTAGCCCTTCCCATAATGCGAAACTGCGATACGGCAAGTCGAATGGTCAGTCCCATGCGAGTAATGATCATTAGATCGTCCTCATCGGTCACATTTTTAATAGCAATGAGCTGACCCGTTTTGGGAGTAATGTTAAGCGTTTTTACACCTTTACCTCCCCTTCCGGTAATCCGGTAATCGGCCAGGTCGGAACGTTTACCATATCCATTCTCCGAAACCACCATGATGGTCTCATTGTCTGACGCAATACTTACCATACCCACCACCTCGTCATTTTCATCGGAAAGCGTTATCCCCTTCACTCCAGCTGCTGTACGACCCACAGGACGAACTTTCTGTTCATTGAAACGAAGTGCTTTTCCCGACCGAACAGCCATGAGTATTTCACTATTGCCATTGGTTAGCAAAGCCTCTATCAGCATATCGCCTTCCCTGATATTTATGGCATGGATACCCGTTTGCCGTGGCCGTGAGTATGCACTTAGCAGCGTTTTTTTGATGATACCTTTCTGAGTACAAAGAATCACATAATGCGAATTCAAAAATTGTTCATCTTCAAGATTGGGAACATTAATGAATGCTCTAATCTTATCGTCGGGATCAATGCTCAATAGGTTCTGTATTGCTCTACCTTTCGAATTCCTATTTCCTTCGGGGATATCATATACCTTCAGCCAAAAACATTTTCCTTTTTCGGTAAAGAAAAGAATGGTATTATGCATGGTAGCACTAAACATGTGCTCCAGAAAATCATCATCGCGTGTAGCACTGGCTTTTGAACCTACCCCTCCCCTGCTCTGCGTTCTAAATTCAGCCAGTGGTGTACGTTTTATATAACCCAGATGCGATATGGTTATCACCATGTCGTCGTTGGCATAAAAATCCTCAGGATTAAATTCACTTTCGTCCGGAAGTATTTCGGTGCGTCGATCATCGCCATATTTTTCCTTAACTTCTTTAAGCTCATCCTTTATGATCGACATACGCAACGAAATATCTGCCAACACTTGTTGGTAGTAGGCTATTTGTTTTACCAACTCATCGTAATCGGCTTTGATTTTTTCGCGTTGCATGCCAGTAAGGCTTTGCAGTCGCATATCCAGAATCGATCGTGCCTGCACCTCCGACAGACCAAACCTTTCCATCAATCCATTACGGGCGTCTTCCGGTGTGCGAGATTCTCGTATTAAGGTTATTACTTCATCAAGATGATCAAGGGCTATGAGAAGACCTTCCAGAATATGCTTCCGCTTTTCTGCCTCCTGCAAATCGTATTGTGTGCGACGAACTACGACTTCGTGGCGGTGATCCACATAATGTTTAATAAGTTCTTTTAAAGATAAGGTACGTGGACGACCATTAACGAGCGCTATATTATTAATATTATATGAAGTTTGCAGAAGTGTATACTTAAACAGCTTGTTAAGCACCACGTTGGCCGATGCTTCGCGCTTACAAATCATCACGATGCGCATCCCTTCACGGTCGCTTTCGTCGTTGAGATACGAAATCCCTTCAATTTTTTTCTCGTTTATTAAATCAGCAATTTTCTGAATAAGCTCGAGCTTATTTACCATGTACGGTATTTCGGTCACCACAATACGTTCCCGCCCGGTTTCAGTGGTTTCAATTTCGGTTCGGGATCTGACTATCACCTTACCCTTACCGGTTTCGTATGCCTCTTTGATACCCGATACCCCCAGGATGATACCCCCGGTGGGGAAATCGGGTCCCTTGACATACCGCATCAATTCATCGGTAGTAATATCATTGTTGTCGATGTATGCCACAATTGCATCAACAATTTCACACAGATTGTGGGGCGGCATGTTGGTAGCCATCCCTACGGCAATACCCGAGGCACCGTTTATCAGAAGGTTGGGAATTTTCGAGGGCATTACCGTTGGCTCCTGCAAAGTATCATCGAAGTTTAGCTGAAAATCAACCGTATTCTTATCAATATCCGCCAGCATTTCCTCGGCAATACGCATCAGTCGGGCTTCGGTGTAACGCATGGCTGCAGGACTATCCCCATCGATCGAACCAAAGTTACCCTGCCCATCAACAAGAGGATAACGTAACGACCACGGCTGCGCCATTCGTACCATCGCATCGTACACCGATGCATCGCCATGGGGATGGTATTTACCCAAAACATCCCCAACAATTCGCGCCGACTTTCGGTACGGACGATTTGCAGTTAACCCCAATTCAGCCATTCCATATAATACGCGACGATGTACAGGTTTTAATCCGTCGCGGACATCGGGCAAAGCACGGGAAACGATAACCGACATCGAATAATCGATGTACGCAGTTTTCATTTCCTCCTCAATGTTCACCTGAATAATACGTTCATTATCAGCCATATATCAGTATATCTCTTGCAGATTTTTAGTGCACGAATTTAAGGTTTTATTTGCTAAATATAATGAAATCTTTGCTTCAAAATTTATTAACATGATTAAGGCCGCTCTCAGAAAACCATGGAAGAACTTTGCATTGTTGTCTCATTATTTACAATTTTTCCTAAACACCCAACATGTTTCAAAGATTTTATGTAAATTTACTTAACTTTGCCACATCAAAAAGGTATAATAATTGTTATATCCTAATACAAAAGGAGATTTTATATGGATTCACAATTTTCACAAAAAATAAAAGATGTATTGTCATATAGCAAGGAAGAGGCTATCAGGTTGGGTAATGCATACATCCGACCCGAGCATTTTTTTCTTGGTATCCTGCGCGATGGGGAAAGTATTGCTATTGACATATTGTCCGAAATGATCGATCTACAGGAAATTAAATATTTTCTCGAGGAATCGATACGAGAATCGGCCGATGCAAATCGCGATATCGATCATATACCCCTTTTAAAATCATCGGAACGAATCCTCAAACTTGTATACCTTGAAGCTCGTGCGCTTCGTGATGAAGAAATTTCAACGGGTCATCTTTTACTGGCTATCCTGCGCGATGAAAATAATCTGGTATCGAAATATTTGATGGAAAATAATATCGATTACGAGGTTATCCGTAATGCCATCGAAATTCGCCACCCAAAAGATTCGTCATCGGATTATGGCGATGAAGATGATGAACGAAACTCTCCTTTTGGGGGGATGGGTAAAGGAAGTCAGGGCTCTTCCCAAATTAAGTCGAACTCCGATACACCGGTGCTCGATAATTTTGGGATAGATCTTACTAAAGCTGCCGAAGAAGGACGACTCGATCCTATTGTTGGTCGTGAAAAAGAAATTGAACGTATAGCCCAGATTCTCAGTCGTAGAAAAAAGAATAATCCAATACTTATTGGTGAACCAGGCGTAGGTAAATCGGCCATTGTAGAAGGACTGGCGCTTCGTATTGTTCAGCGAAAAGTTTCTCGCGTGCTTTTTAATAAGCGAGTAATTGCTCTCGATTTAGCATCGATTGTTGCTGGGACAAAATACCGTGGGCAGTTTGAGGAACGCATGAAAGCCATCCTCAACGAGCTACAGCGTAACCCCAATGTTATCCTTTTCATTGACGAAATCCACACCATCGTGGGTGCAGGGGGAGCAACCGGTTCACTCGATGCAGCTAATATGCTTAAACCTGCTCTGGCGCGTGGCGAAATTCAATGCATTGGCGCTACTACCCTCGACGAATATCGTCAGCACATCGAAAAAGATGGTGCGCTCGAACGTCGTTTCCAAAAAGTTATCGTGGAACCTACAACCCCTGAGGAAACCCTCGAAATTCTCAACAATATAAAAGATCGTTACGAAGAACATCACAACGTAATTTATACCCCCGAAGCGTTGGAGGCTTGTGTCAAGCTCACCGCTCGATATATTACCGACCATCATTTGCCCGATAAGGCTATCGATGCCATGGACGAAGCTGGTTCACGCGTCCATATTTCTAACATTGTTGTTCCCGAACGAATCTTAAATCTTGAAAAAGAAATTGAGGAAACCAAAAAGGAAAAACTAAAATCGGTTAAAAACCAGAACTTCGAAAGAGCAGCAAGCTTCCGCGATAAGGAAAAAGAATTACTCGAACGTCTTGAGCTTGAAAAACAACGTTGGGAACAGGAACTTAGTAAAAACCGAATTGTCGTTGATGCTGACAAAGTGGCAGAAGTTGTTGCCATGATGACGGGAGTGCCCGTTCAACGTATTGCGCAGGCCGAAGGTACCCGCTTGCTGAAAATGGCCGATGAGCTGAAGGCAAGTGTCATCGGTCAGGACGAAGCTATTGATAAGGTAGTACGTGCTATTCAACGTAATCGTGCTGGCCTGAAAGATCCCAACAAGCCGATTGGTACCTTTATTTTCCTGGGGCCCACAGGAGTGGGAAAAACCCAGCTCGCTAAAGTACTGGCCAAATACCTTTTCGAAAGCTACGACAACCTGATTCGCATCGATATGAGCGAATACATGGAAAAATTCTCTGTTTCTCGGCTCATTGGTGCACCTCCGGGCTATGTGGGTTACGAAGAAGGAGGTCAATTGACCGAAAAAGTCCGCAGAAAACCCTATTCCGTAGTCCTACTGGATGAAATAGAAAAAGCACACCCGGATGTATTCCACCTTTTATTGCAGGTACTGGACGAAGGTATTCTTACCGATAGCCTGGGTCGAAGGGTTGATTTCAAGAATACCATCATCATCATGACTTCCAACATTGGTACGCGTCAACTGAAGGATTTTGGCCAGGGTGTTGGTTTTGCCACCAGTGCCAAAATAGCGCAAGCCAATGAATACATGAAAGGCGTAATTCAGAATGCCTTGAAAAAGACTTTCTCGCCCGAGTTTCTCAACCGTATCGACGACATTGTGCTGTTTAATTCGCTCACCAAAGAACACATATCGCAAATCATCGATATTGAACTGAAGGGGCTATACGATCGTATACATGCCATGGGCTACAAGGTTGAACTTACCGACGAAGCCCGCAACTTCATCATTGAACGTGGATACGATTCACAATTTGGCGCTCGTCCGCTCAAACGTGCCATTCAGAAATACCTTGAGGATCCTATGGCCGAGGTTATTATCAAAGCCAGCATTAACGAAGGCGATAAAATTTTGATTGGCTTTGATAAAGAAAAGGACGAAATCAAAATAGATATTTTACATAGTGAAATTAAGGACAACGTTAGCAATAACTAATTTGCCTAAAAATAGTTAATTGCCGCGTTCCGTGTGCGGAATGCGGCAATTTTTTTGATGTTCGCATCATCCATGCAAGTTTGAGAGCCTAATTAAAGATTTTAACATCCTAATTTAGGATAAATACATTTTGAAATGGCTCTAAATTGTACAATTCCATGTTTTTTCCGTTCGTCGTATGGGTAATTTTGCATAATTTTACAGGTTTAAAATTTTAATCATAAAATATTGATAAACAATGGACTTGTTGAATAGAATTATAGAGAATGCCAAAAAGCATGGCAAAAAAATTGTTTTACCCGAAGGAACGGAGGAACGGACTTTAAAAGCAGCTGACATTGTGTTGCAGGAAGGAATTGCCCAGATTATACTTATTGGGGATCCTGTTGAAATACATAAGCTTGCCAAAGAGAAAAGCCTTAAGAACATTGAAAAAGCTACCATTGTTAATCCCAAATTTCATGATAAAAAAGAACAGTATATCGACCTAATGGTTGAATTAAGAAAAAACAAGGGATTGACGCGTGAAGAAGCAAGCCAGCTTATTGAAAACCCTCTGTATTTAGCCACCCTGATGATCAAGAATGGCGATGCCGATGGTGAGGTAGCTGGTGCCATGAATGCAACGGGCGATGTGTTGCGGCCTGCCTTTCAGTTTGTCAAAACCAAGCCGGGAATTAGTGTTGTGTCCGGCGCCTTTATCATGATTTTAAAGGATAAAGAATTTGGTCACGAGGGTATTATGGTTTTTGCCGATTGTGCAGTACATCCTAACCCTACCGATAAAGAACTGGCAGAAATTGCAGTAACTACTGCCAATACCACTCGTGCTATAATTGGAATTGAACCTAAAATAGCCATGTTAAGTTTTTCGACCAAAGGAAGTGCTCGACACGAAATGTGCGATAAAGTTATTCAAGCTACCCGCATAGCTCAATCCATAGACCCTACCCTGCAAATCGATGGGGAATTACAAGCCGATGCGGCTATTATTCCGTCCATTGGGAAAAGTAAGGCCCCTCAGAGTCCTATTGCAGGTTATGCCAATGTGTTGATATTCCCAACCTTAGAAGCTGGAAATATTGCCTATAAATTGGTACAACGTCTTGCCCATGCCGAAGCTGTAGGTCCCGTATTGCAGGGTATGGCTGCTCCCATCAACGATCTCTCGAGAGGTTGCTCAGTGAGCGATATTGTTAATCTTATTGCCATTACGGCCAATCAGGCTGCTGGTTTTTAAGCATTGCTCTTTTATGAACATATAATTTATACGATATGAAGGAACAGGTCATGACAGAATCCCTTGAAGATTATGCCTTAACCCGAAAAATTCACAAAAAAGACGAAATCCATACCATTGGCATTGTGGGATGTGGAAGAATGGGTCAGGAAATTTGCCGAATTGTCTGTCAGTTCGGTATGAATGCAATTTTTCTCGACGTCTCGGAAGAGAAAATCAAGGAAATATACGAAAGCATAAAGAATCAGCTTAATGAAGAGGAAAACCAATGGGGGCTAACGGAATCTGATAAACGCGCAATACTTTCCCGTTTACAGGGAACCATCGATTACAACGATTTGGCTGGATGCGATTTAGTTATTGAATCTGTAAATACCAGATCTTCAGGTAATAATCTGGAGTTACGTAAAGATGTATTTAAAAAAATTGAAGCAGTTGTTTCCCCCGAGACCATCATCGCTACCAACACATCGACCCTGATGATTACCGAAATAGCGTCGGTTTTGCAGACGCCCGAACGAGCCATAGGACTCCATTTTATGAGCCCTGCAACTACCATTAAAATTGTGGAAGTGGTGAAAGGGATGGAAACCAACCAACAAACCTTTGAAAAGGTTTGCAAATTTGCCAAAATGATCGACCGAAAGGTCATCGTTATCAACGAGTCACCAGGACATATCAGCACACGTCTTATCGTTACGCTCATCAACGAAGCCTGCGAATTGTTGATGGAGGGAGTTGCTCCAGTGAGTGCCATCGATAAGGTGATGAAGGAAGGTTACCGGATGCAATTGGGACCTTTTGAACTGGCCGATAAAATCGGGCTTGATAAAGTAGTTAAATGGATGGATAATCTTTATCAGGAATATAGTCTGCAGAAATTTAAAGCCTCCCCCGTCATTAAGCGATTGGTTCGGGCAAATTATCTGGGACGTAAAGTGGGTAAAGGGTTCTATCGGTACGATAATGGTAAAATTGTGGGTGAAACCATTCAAAGTGCTGAATTTAGACTTCATTAAATTATTCATCCTATGTAATTTATAAAAATTATTTTGTCCTTTTATTGAAATATTAGTATTAGTTTTTGTTGAATATACGGTAAAAGAAAATAAAATGAAAATCATTGTCCTGAATTGCGGTAGCTCGTCCATAAAATATCAGTTGTTCGACATGGAGAAAGAAAGAGTTCTTGCCAGAGGAATAGCTGAGAAAGTTGGATTGCATGGATCCTTTCTTAAGTATGAACCTTACAATGGCGAGGCAGTTAAGCTCGAAGGTGAAATCATCGATCATCAAATGGGGATTGAATACATTCTGGGAATCATGAGTAGCAAGCGACGCGGTGTAATTTCGAGCTTCGACGAAATAGATGCCGTAGGACACCGGGTGGTACTGGGAGGTAAAGAGTTTAAAAATAGCGTTTACATCGACCATCATGTCATCCAGAAAATTGAAGAATATGTTAATCTTGCCCCTCTTCATAATCCTGCAAACCTGAAGGGGATATATGCGATGCAAGCTTTGCTACCCGAGGTACCCCAGGTTGCTACCTTTGATACTGCATTTCATCAAACCATGCCCGAAAAGGCTTACATGTATGCTATCCCCTACTCGCTCTACAAGAAATATGGTCTGCGACGATACGGTTACCATGGCACCTCTCATCGTTATGTATCAAGGCGTGCATGCGAAATACTTGGAGTAAAACTTGAAGAACAGAAAATTATTACCTGCCACCTGGGAAATGGAGCTTCCATCACAGCCATAAAAAATGGTCAATCGATTGACACTTCGATGGGCTTGACGCCTGTAGAGGGGTTAATCATGGGCACTCGAAGTGGCGACGTCGATCCGGGTATCGTTACCTTTATCATGCAAAAAGAATCGGTTGATGCAGCTACCGCCAATACAATCCTGAATAAACATAGTGGTATCCTGGGTATAACAGGCATCTCGTCCGACATGCGAGAGGTAACAGAGGCAGCCTACAAGCATAATAACCCTCGCGCTAAGCTGGGATTGGATATGTATCATTACCGTATCAAAAAATACATTGGTGCTTATGCAGCTGCAATGGGTGGACTCGATATCCTGGTTTTTACCGGAGGGGTGGGCGAAAACTCCGACGACACCCGCCGCGAAGTTTGCAGCGACATGGAATTTCTTGGCATTAGCATCGATCCTCAATTAAATAATGGTCTGCGGGGTAAAGAGCAAATCATCAGTTCCAAAACCTCAAAGGTAAAAGTTTTGGTAGTGCCAACTAATGAAGAATTAGAGATAGCAAAAGACACCATGGAGATCGTCATGCAAATGAAAAACAAAAACACTATAACCTACTGAAATAATAATAACAGGTGTTTTTCTAACTATTATCATCCAGGTACATCACCTGCTTCAGGAAAAATATACCTGTTTCGGCGTAAATTTTATTTTTTTCAAAAAATAAAAACTTTACCTTTATCCTAAATATGAGCTTTTTATGGACAAAACAGCAGTACTACAAAAAATTGAAAATTTAAAATACCTCGATACTAATAATTTTTTCCTGTTTGCAGGTCCCTGTGTCGTCGAAAGCGAAAAAATAGCTTTTGAAACAGCTGAAAGAATTCTGGAGATAACAGATAAACTAAAGATACCGTTTGTTTATAAATCATCGTATCGTAAAGCCAATCGACAACGAATCGACTCGTTTACAGGGATAGGCGATCAGAAGGCGCTTAAGATTTTACAATCGATTGCTGAGATATACGAAATACCGGTTGTTACTGATATTCATAGCGAGGACGATGCTTTTATGGCAGCGCAGTATGTGGATGTAATCCAAATTCCTGCATTTCTGTGCCGGCAAACCGAGCTTTTGATTGCAGCAGCCAAAACGGGTCGGGTGGTCAACATCAAAAAAGGACAGTTTGTGGCTCCGGAATCGATGAAATATGCTGCTGAAAAAGTTGCACAGAGTGGAAATCCCAACATCATTCTTACAGAACGAGGATCGATGTTTGGCTATTACGACCTTGTGGTGGATTATCGCAGCATTATAGAAATGCAAAAAACAGGCTATCCCGTAATGCTCGATATCACCCATTCGTTGCAACAGCCCAACTTACCGGGTGGCGTTTCGGGTGGACGACCAGAGCTTATTGAAACTATTGCAAGAGCTGGTATTGCCGTTGGTGTCGATGGAATATTCATCGAAACTCACCCTAACCCCGCTGAAGCTCTTTCGGATGGCGCCAATATGTTGCGACTGGATTTACTGGAACCTTTGCTCGAAAAATTGGTCATGCTTCGTCAGGTGGTTAACAAGTTTGAAAAATGAACACATTTCTGGAAATAGCCCGCAGTCGTTATTCCTCGAGAAAATATAAAAGTACCCCAATAGAGCGGGAAAAACTTGAACTGTTACTTGAGGCAGCACGAATTGCCCCCTCTGCTGCAAATCGTCAACCTATTGTTTTATACGTGATTACAGAAGAAAAATTACGCAACGAAATATGTACTACCTACCATCGGGAATGGTTAAAAGATGCCCCGGTGATAATGGTAGGCTGTGTCAACAAGACCGAAGCCTGGGTACGTTCCGATGGTAAAAACCATGGGGATATCGACCTGGCTATAGCTATCGATCACATTACGCTTCAAGCTGCTGAGCTGGGTCTGGCTACATGCTGGATATGTAACTTCGACGTGCGAAAATGCAGCACGATACTGGGATTGTCCGAAAATATTGAACCTGCCGTTATCTTGCCCGTAGCATATCCCGATGATGAGGATAAAAAAATATCCCATCTCAATAATCGGAAAAATTTGGAGGGGATTGCGATCTGGAAATAATTTTTTAACATTCCCTGGTGAACATAAATCAAAAAATAATTGTTTCTTTGTTAAATTTTAATTTGTTGCAACATGATTATTGAAAAAGGAAAAGTAGTATCAGTTCTGTACGAACTGAGGCTGGCTGATGGAAGTGATGAACTCATTGAGAAGGTGAATGAGAATCGTCCCCTTCAATATTTGCAGGGTCATGGCAATCTTTTGCCAAAATTTGAGGCAAATCTCGAGGGTTTGACGGTAGGTGATACGTTCGACTTTGTGCTCAAAAGCGATGAAGCTTACGGACCTGTATCCAAAGAAGCTATAGTCGACGTGCCTATCTCTGTATTTGAGGTGGATGGAAAAATCGATGAGGAATTACTGACAATTGGCAATGTAATCCCCATGATGGACAATCAGGGCAATCGTTTCAATGGGAAAGTACTGGAAGTTACATTAGATAATGTAAAAATGGACTTCAACCATCCACTGGCTGGGGTTGACCTGCATTTTACCGGTCGTGTACTCGACATCAGGGAAGCAACTCCTGAAGAATTAATGCATGGTCATATACACCAGGCTTCCTCGGGTTGCGGTTGCGATGGAGGGTGCTCCTGCACAACAGAAGTTACCGAATCCGAAGATACCGATGCATGCGGTTGTGGATGCGGTTGTAATTAACGTCATCAGCCACCCTGAGAATATATTCAGCAGCAGCTATACATCACAGGTATAGCTGCTTTTTTATGATATTACTTATCTGCTGCCAATCGTTTGTTAATACGACTGGGTAAAAATGGACCTGCATAGATAAATCCGGTATAAACCTGCACCAGCGTTGCTCCTGCCCGAATTTTTTCCTCAGCATCACGCTCATCCATTATACCGCCTACACCAATAATCGGAAGTTGCCCATCAGTCTTGCTCGAAATGATGCGTATTAACTCAGTAGAACGGTTTTTAAGCGGTTGACCACTTAAACCTCCAGCCCCAATTTCCTTTACTGCTTGTGAACTCGTCACCAATCCTTCCCTTTTGACGGTAGTGTTAGTGACAACCAGACCATCAATGCCCAGGCTATTTACCACATCCAGTACATCATCGATCTGTGCTTCATCGAGATCGGGAGAAATTTTAAGCAATATCGGTTTTTTAACCAGCCTATTCTTTCGACTATCTACCAGATGCTGCAGAATTGTCTGCAATTGATTTCGGTCCTGCAGTTCGTGCAGACTGGCAATATTAGGACAGCTAACATTTACCACAAAATAATCGACATAATCGTATAAGCGGTCGAAACAATACAAATAATCCTTATAGGCTTCTTCATTAGGTGTTGTGGTGTTTTTACCAATATTGCCCCCCACAATTACCTTCGACTTACGGCGTTTAAGCCGTTCTACCACAGTATCAACCCCGTCATTATTGAACCCCATACGATTAATGAGCGCCTTATCAGCAGGAAGACGAAATAAACGTGGCCGAGGATTACCCGGCTGGGGACGAGGGGTAACCGTACCAATTTCGACATGTCCAAAACCCATTGAGGCTAACTCATCGATCAGTACTGCATTTTTATCAAAGCCAGCTGCAAGACCAACCCGATTAGGAAACTTGGTTCCCACAAAAACTACAGGATTATAATAGGCTTTTCCCCAGAATAACCACCGAAATAACGTCGTGACGCCTGGAACCTTGCATACAACCTTTAAAATTTTGACCACTGCGTGATGAACCCATTCGGCATCACAACGAAATAGTATAGGACGAATCAGCCACCTGTACATAACGATAAATTTTGACAAAGATACAAAATCGTGGCTTAATTACGCCTGTTGAAAACTTCAAAGGTTTTATCGGTATAAAGAATAATAATGCGCTCAATCGGTTTGTTTACATTTGTAACATTTGATAATTGATCATGCATTTCGTCCTCGAGTACAGCAGGGTTGGACTGACTATTCAACAAGTTATCAACTTCCCCGCTAACTTTTTCCATAGGGGGGGTAGGTGTTGCGGATTGTAAACCGACGTCGGAGGAAATTGTATTTGTAGCATCGGACCGATACATACTACCATTCCCCAGGAGCAACCAGTCGGGATTTAAACGCTTGTATCGATTGAGTATTTTGGTAATAATTTCATAACTGGGGTTATTTCGACCCGATAATATATGCGATATAGCCGATCGTTGTACCCCTATTTCATCGGCAAATTGGGAGGGGGATATTCCTTCCTGGATTAAAAATTTGCGTATTCGATCCTTCATGCAAAAAGAATTTTAAAGTTTTAAAAGGTTTAAAAAGGAAAGATAAACTCGTAGGCAATATATTTTTCTCCTAAAATCAAGCTTATGATATAATTATTCACAATCAGTTGAGTGAATGCAATCCTACATGCTCTTTTTATCCAATATATTTTTCCTTCCCAATTACTAAAACTATGTGGATAAATAAAATAACATTATGACCGGATTACCGGCGAAATAATCACTTGTTACATTATTAAGGTTCATATACTCTTGCCAATAAAAGCAAACTCTTTAAAAATCGAACAGAAATTTTGTACTTTACAAAAGTAAACAAATAATTATTTACATTGGTAAAATATTGTATTTTACAATTGTAAATTATCTTTAATATTTTTTTACAGTGAAAATTTTTATAGGAAAGAACATATAAGTCGGAAGTCTACAGTTGTCATGCCGTTATTGCACACCCGGAAGTATGTTCATGGTTTTAGCCCTGTTTTACAGCAATCATCTGTCGATTGAAAATTTAAACATATTGTTACACCCTACCCTGTTATGGTCATTGAGGCAATTCAATATTATCCAGTAAGATTTTCGAATTTAAAACCAATACATTACTTCCAACTGTGTCCTGTGTATTGTAGTTTAAAGTTTTGAAATATTGGGGAAATGTAATACCATTCATGGTTATACTACAAGCAGAATACCGGAGAAAAGACTTTAAACCAGGTTTAGGATAGGTTCTTTTGAAATTAAGGTAAAACTTTATTTAATCGCAATAAAAATCTGGTTATGAGATATTTAAAAAGATAAATTTATGAATGATGGCCACTTTTTATCGATTAATGTTTTGTTTTTTTATAAATATACTTTTAATGATATTTATTAAATTGCTGGTTATAAGATATTTATATTTTATAAAATACTACAGTTGTAAACAAAAAAATTATGTTACATTTGTAACACCTGATAGTGCGTTCCTTAAAATTTCAATGGGATGAAAGGTTTTTATCCCTGTTGCATCGTAAATCTGCTGCCGACAACTTGTTCCGGGTACTGCAATACAATCATTTTTATGCATTCTTACCTGTGGAAAAAGGCTTAACTCTCCTATTTGCATCGATAGTTTGTAATGTTCGGCTTCGTAGCCAAAAGACCCCGCCATACCACAGCAATCGGTTTTAAGTACCTGGATGGTATAGTTCTCCGGTATTGCAAGCATCTGACCTATGACATTGGGATTTGAGAGACTTTTCTGATAGCAATGAGCGTGCACATAAATCATTTTAGAATCAGCACAAAACTTTTGCTTTATTTGAGGTTTTTCGAGAACAACTTTAGCCAGGTACTCTTCGATTAAGTAAACCTGAGATTTAAGTTTTCGGGCGAATTGTTGCATATCCCCTCGTGTAAGGTCAATATATTCGTCGCGAAGGGTTAAAATTGCCGAGGGTTCTATTCCCACAATAGGTTCGCCATTCCAAATTTCCTTCAATATCTTTAGATTGTCCTGTATCAAAGAAGCGGCTTTTTTTACCAATCCCTTTGAGAGGTATGTACGGGTGCTAGTATGAAATGGCAATATCTCCAAGCGTTCTCCTATGGCTTCGAGAACTTCAATGGCATATTGCGCTAATTGAGGCTCGAGGTAATAGGTAAATTCATCCACAAAAAGCCAGACGGTTGGTTGATGCAGCGTGGTTCGTTTTTTCGAAAATTTTCGATACCATTTTCCAAACGGCACCCTGGCCAATTGAGGAAGCTGACGCTCAGGGGCAATACCTATTTTACGCAGTATCGGTCGAGTCAACCATGAGGTTGATAAAATGTTGAAAATAAAAGGTGAAGCTGACCCTATGCGATATATTACTGGTAGATATGCAAATAATAAACTTCGCAGGGGAACCCCGTTTTTGTCGTAATAGTGTTGCAAAAACTCAGCTTTTAGTTTGGTCATATCTACATTCGAAGGGCACTCCGATTTACATCCTTTACACGAAAGGCATTCGTGAAGTATATCCAGAACTTCGGTGCTGTTGAAGGCGTTTTCGTGCTGATTGTGGAAAAGCTCCCGCATGACATTAGCACGTGCACGGGTTGTCATTTTTTCATTTTGAGTTGCCCTATAGCTGGGACACATGATTCCCCCCATGCCAGATAATTTGCGGCAATCGGCCGATCCATTGCACTGTTCGATATGTCTGAGAAAGCCCAGCGTGGAAGAAAAATCGAAATAGGTATCAAAGTCAGGAGTTTGGGTATTGGCAGCATAGCGAAGATTTTCGTCCATCCTGACTGGATTGACAATTATACCAGGATTGAATATATCATTGGGGTCCCATGTATTTTTCAGTAATTTGCACAGCTGATAATTTTCGCTGCCAATGATAATTGGAATGAATTCACTGCGCAATCGTCCATCACCGTGTTCGCCACTGATAGACCCCCGGTATTTTTTGACAAGGTATGCGGTTTCAGTACCAATTATTCGAAATAGCTTCTGCCCTTCCTCTGTTTTTAGATTAATCACAGGTCGTGTATGCAGTTCACCGGTGGCTATATGCGCATGGAACACACAATCGAGCTTATATTGTTGAAGTAAAGCTTTAAATTCTGTGACATAATCCAACAGATGCTGGACAGGTACTGCGTTATCTTCGACCAGCGAGACGGGCTTGGCATCACCAGGAATATTGGTTAGCACACCCAATGCTGCACGACGTAATTCCCATATACGCGATATCTCGGGATAAAAATACAGCGGAAAGGCATAGCCGAGCTTTTCGTGTTGTAATCTAAGAGAAAGTTCGTTGGTTTTGCGCACAACATCTTCGCGCGAGCTGGCCGAGAATTCGATCAATAAAATGGCGCCAGGTTCGCCTTGAATGAAAAAGCGATTTTTTTGTTGTTCAATATTATTTTTTGTACAGGCCACAATGGTCTGGTCAATTAGCTCGATGGCATCGGGTTGGAAGGTGAGCGCCACAAGATTGGCCTGGATGGCTTCTTCGAGGGTGTGAAAGTGAGCACAAAGCAGCCCTGTTTCTTTATCTTCAAGGGGTAATAAATTAAGTTTTACACGTGTAACAAACATCAGGGTTCCTTCAGAACCTGCAATGAGCTTACAAAAGTTAAAGGGTTCGTCCCCCTGTCCGAAAACAGTATTATAGAGAAGTTGATCAATAGCATAACCAGTATTCCGGCGTTTCAGGGAAGGATCAGGATAATTGTCGATTAATTGCCTTTGTATCTGGGGTTGTGAAAGCAGTTGATAAACCTGTTGATAAATTTTACCTTCTAAATTTGAAAGTTTTAATTTTTGGTTAAACTCATCGTTAGTAAGTGGTTTAAAATGAACGTATTCACCATTACTCAAATAGCCCTTAACCTCGATCAGGTGGTCCAGGGTAGAGCCGTAAATGAGCGAATGTGCCCCACAGGCATTATTGCCAACCATCCCCCCTATCGTACAGCGGTTGGCAGTCGATGTTTCGGGAGCAAAAAACAGGCGGTATGGTTTGAGATACTGGTTAAGCTGTTCCAATACTACCCCTGGTTCAACCCAGGCATATTGTTCCTGCGCATTTACTTCAATCACTTTATTCATGTAGCGCGAAACATCGACGATGACCCCTTTGCCCACTACCTGCCCAGCGAGCGAGGTGCCTGCTCCCCTTGCAATTAACGATATGCGTTGCGACTGTGCCCAGTTGATGAGTATTTCAATATCTTTTTCGCTGCGTGGATAAACTACAGCAAGCGGTCGCTGGCTATAAGCCGAAGCATCTGTTTGGTAAGCAATCAACGTATTGATATCAGTATGAATATCTCCCGAAAAATCTTTTAGCAAATCAAGTGATTTCATGGTCGCTTCGAATTATTGAAAACAAATTTTAAAAAATATCGTCACATAAAAAAAAAGTGTTGTACCAGCAGGGGGACAACACTTTCATAACTATGGATTACCTTATTAGCTTTTCACTTTTCTAAACATTCTATCCCAGCGAATTTTTTTCAGGAATGTTTCGTGTTGATTGAGTGATAACCAAATAAAAATGGGTTTACCGATGATATGATCTTCAGGTACCATGCCCCAAAACCTTGAATCGAGAGAATTGTGGCGGTTGTCGCCCATCATAAAATAGTAATTCATTTTAAATACATAATATTCAGCAGGTTTGCCGTTGATGTATATCGTATCGTTTTTAATTTTAAGATCGTTTTTTTCGTAGTGGGCTATTATGCGTTGATAAAGGGGTAGATTTTCGAGCGTAATACGGATAGAATCCCCCTTTTTGGGGATATAGAGCGGTCCAAAATTATCCTGATTCCAGCGATATCTGGGATTTTTAGGAAATACACGGGGATCGTATTCACCTGCTGGCATAAAAATAGGTTCAATAGCGACTACATTACTGAAATGTTTTATTTTGTCGTAGTTTTCAGCAGTTAGGGGCATATACACGCCATCTCCGGCATAGGTTAAGTCGCTATCGTAAATACCCATTTCACGCAGGACTTTCGAATTAAGGGGGGTACCATTTGTCCGCACGAAATAAATAAACTGTTTACCCGGAATGGGCTTTTGATGTTTACCATTCACGTACACTTCTCCGTTGATGACCTGAAGTGTATCTCCTCCTACAGCCACGCAACGTTTTACATAGTTATCGGTTTTATCGACTGGACGCCAAACTACCGTATAGTGATCGAAAATTTCTTTACGAGCCTGAGCATAATATTGTTCGTACGTTTTTACCTTACCATAGGTCGATGAATCGATGGCTTTTAGCTCATTAATACGACTGTTGATATGTTCGTAATAGCTTAAGTTACCAGGAAATTCAAGTACTACCGTATCGCCCTCAGGGTAATTGAATACTACAATATCATCACGTTGAACCTCGCCCAGTCCAGCTAATCGTTTATATGGCCATTGTATCCAGGTAAGGTACGAAGGTATTTTCCCGAAAAGAATATTCTGGGTAAAAGGAACGGAAAGCGGTGTATTGGGTATTCTGGGGCCATAGCTTACTTTGCTCACGTACAGGTGATCGCCTATCATCAGCGTACGCTCCATGGAGCCAGTTGGAATTTTATAGTTTTGAAAAAGAAAAATATTAATAATGGTCACAGCTACCACTGCAAAAATAATAGCATCGATCCATTCGACCAATTTAGAATTTTTGCCATGACGTTTTTTCCAGGGAGTCCAGTTTACTTTTTTGCTCACATAGATATCAAATATAATGGGAATTCCCAGCAGAAACCAATAGTTTCCCAGCCATATCACCCACAGGATGTACACGATGGTAGCAAATCCAAATTTGAAATATTTGTTATGCAAAAATTCCCATAACTTTTTCATATAATGTATTTTAAATAATTTTATATTATTTTTTACTTTAAGGTAATATTCCTACTTTTAAGTAATAAAATGGGATATACACCCCAGGAATTCTTCAAAAGTAAAAATATTCCTTTGAACGAGACAATTAAAAAAACATAAAATTTATAAACTCAGTACATCATTCATGGAAAAAATACCTTTTTTGCCATAGAGGTATTCGGCAGCAATAACTGCCCCCATAGCAAACCCTTCCCGACTATTGGCTATATGGGATATTTGAATAGCATCGACAGCCGAATGATATTTGATGATATGGGTACCTGGGACTTCCCCCTCCCTAACAGCCTTTATTTTCAAGGCATTCTCGTCGGTATGCATTGTATCGAGTGTCCAATGGGTATATCGAGGAATATGTTTAATAATCGCTTCAGCCAGGGTAATTGCAGTTCCGCTTGGAGCATCTTTTTTGTGAATATGGTGTATTTCCTCCATTTCGGCTCTATATTGAGGGTAACGAGCCATAAGCTGTGCCAGGTATTGATTGAGTTTGAAAAAGAGATTAACCCCGATGCTAAAATTCGATGACCATAAAAAGGCTATCCCATGTTTTTTGGCGAGGTCCTGGATTTCAGGAAGTTGGTGGGTCCATCCCGTCGTACCACACACCACGTTAACCCCCTGGGATATCAGGGTGCGTAAATTGTTCACAGCACTTTCAGGGGAAGTAAATTCAATGGCAACATCGGTATCTTGCGGAGATATCTTAAAAATATCATCGTGGTTATCGAGGTCAATTTTCCAGGATATTTGATGGTTTCTTTCGAGGGCAAATTTTTCAATCATTTTGCCCATTTTGCCATAACCGATGAGTGCGATTTTCATATACAGTTAATGAGTTTAAATTATTGATATACAATAGGATTAATTGTGTTTTCTAAAACTTTTTTCAAATATAATGAACATGGAAACACCCTTTCACAAAAATAAAAAGGAAGTCCCCTCATGTGACTTCCTTTTATATTTACCTGGATAATCATCTTACTTTACGGCATTGACAACAGCTTCAAAAGCTTTAGGATGATTCATAGCCAGATCGGCCAATACTTTACGATTGAGCTGGATACCTTTTTTACCAAGCAACCCCATAAATTGGGAATAATTAAGGCCATAATTACGAACTCCAGCATTGATTCGTTGAATCCATAGGGCACGGAATTCGCTTTTCTTTTTACGACGGTCGCGATAGGCATATTGTTGTCCTTTCTCCCATGTGTTTTTAGCTACCGTCCATACATTGGCTCTTGCGCCAAAATTACCCTTGGTAAGGGCTAAAATTTTCTTTCTTCTTGCTCTCGAGGCAACTGCATTTACACTACGTGGCATGGTTCTAACATTTTTTTGGAAAATAGCGTTCTGCGTTTAGCAGAAACTTCAGGCTAGTTTCCGGTTACACATCAATTACTTTAATGCTAGCAAAAGCTTAACATTTTTCAAATCGGGCTTACTTACCATAGCGTAGTATCCCAGATTTCTTTTTTGTTTTTTAGTTTTTTTGGTCAAAATATGACGCTTGTATGCATGTTTGCGTCTAATTTTTCCCGTTCCGGTTAGCGAAAAACGCTTTGAGGCACCGGAATTTGTCTTCATCTTTGGCATCGTGTATATAATTTTAAATGGTTAACCCTACTTTTTACCTTTAGGAGCCAGAAGGATGCTCATTTTTTTACCTTCAAGCTTAGGAAGCTGCTCGACCTTAGCAATATCCTCGAGGTCATTGGCAAGCCGTAGCAACAAAATCTCACCCTGTTCCTTGTAGAGGATAGAACGTCCTTTAAAAAGAACAAAGGCTCGCACTTTTGCACCTTCGTTGATGAAATTTTGTGCATGCTTGAGCTTAAAATTGTAATCATGTTCGTCGGTGTTGGGACCGAAGCGAATTTCTTTGACTACAATTTTAGCCGCTTTAGCCTTCATTTCCTTTTGCTTCTTCTTTTGCTGATAAAGGAACTTCTGGTAGTCAATTATTTTACAGACGGGCGGATTGGCCTGCGGTGAAATTTCAACCAGATCGAGTCCCATTTCCTCAGCAAGCTGAAGAGCTTCCTGTAGACTCATTATACCTTGTTTTTCAAGGTCTTCTCCTACGACACGTACTTCTTTAGCACGAATCTCTTCGTTGATTCGATGCTGTTTCTCGTTGTTTTTTTGCGGTTGATTACTACGTGTCCGCTGTTGTTGAAAATTCTCTGCTATAGCTTTGTCCTCCAATACTTTAGTTAATACTCAATTATATTTACGACAGTTGTTGCTTTATTTCATTTTGCAAATAACTGACAAACTCTTCGAGTTGCATTACACCCTTATCTCCTTCACCCTGCCGACGGACGGCTACCGATTGTGTAGCGGCTTCTTTTTCGCCCACTACGAGGATATAGGGTATTTTTTTCAGCTCATTATCGCGAATTTTTTTACCAATTTTTTCGTTTCGGTCATCAATCAGGGTGCGAATATCGTAATTATTTAGGAAATTTAAAACATTTTGTGCATAATCGTAATATTTTTCGCTCACAGGGACGATTACAACCTGGTCGGGTGCCAACCATAAAGGAAATTTCCCTGCGGTATGTTCAATCAGTACAGCCACGAAACGTTCGAGTGAACCAAAGGGAGCGCGGTGTATCATCACGGGTCGATAACGTTTATCGTCACTGCCAATGTATTCGAGTTCAAAACGTTCGGGCAGGTTGTAATCGACCTGGATGGTACCTAACTGCCATTTACGGCCAATGGCATCGCGCACCATGAAGTCAAGTTTGGGACCATAGAAGGCAGCTTCTCCTTCAACAACAATTGTTTTCAGTCCTTTCTCCTGTGCAGCTTCAATAATAGCACTTTCGGCTTTTTCCCAGTTTTCGTCGCTGCCGATATATTTTTCCTTGTTATTCTTATCGCGTAAGGATACCTGCGCTGTGTAATCGTTAAAGTCGAGAATACGGAATATGTAAAGGATAATGTCGATTACCTTACAAAATTCATCTTTAAGCTGATCGGGACGGCAGAAAATATGGGCATCGTCCTGGGTAAAACCACGAACACGGGTCAGCCCATGCAATTCGCCACTTTGCTCGTAACGGTAAACGGTTCCAAATTCAGCCAGTCGAATGGGCAAATCCTTGTATGAACGTGGTTTTGATTTGTATATTTCGCAGTGATGGGGGCAATTCATGGGTTTGAGCAAAAATTCTTCCCCCTCTGCGGGTGTATGGATAGGCTGAAACGAGTCCTTTCCGTATTTGGCATAATGTCCTGAAGTAACGTACAATTCTTTTTGTCCGATGTGTGGAGTAATTACCTGCTGATATCCGTGTTGTTTTTGGATTTTGCGCAGGAAGGTTTCGAGTCGTTCGCGGAGCTGGGCACCACGGGGTAGCCAGATAGGAAGCCCCTGTCCCACTTTTTCCGAAAACATGAATAATTCGAGCTCTTTTCCAATCTTGCGATGATCGCGAAGTTTGGCTTGTTCGAGCATTTGCAGATACTCCTCGAGCATACTTTGCTTGGGGAAGGTAATCCCATAAATACGGGTTAACTGCTTATTTTTTTCATCCCCTCGCCAATAGGCACCCGCGATGGCTGTAAGTTTAACAGCCTTGATAAAACCGGTATTAGGCAAATGAGGACCCCGGCACAAATCGACAAAGTTACCCTGTTGGTAGAACGAGATGGTTCCATCTTCCAGGTCATTGATAAGTTCGATTTTGTAAGGGTCACCCTTCTGCGTAAAATATTCCAGAGCTTCTTTTTTGCTCACTTCTCGACGTATGTAAGGATTTTTTTGTCGAGCCAATTCGAGCATTTTTTGCTCAATCCTGGGCAGATCTTCGTCGGAGATGGAATAGCCGTTAAGGTCGACATCGTAGTAAAACCCATTTTCAAGAGCGGGACCAATACCAAATTTGACCCCTGGATAGAGTGCTTCAAGGGCTTCGGCCATCAAATGGGCTGAAGAATGCCAGAAAGCATGTTTACCCTCTTCATCGTCGAATTTATGTAGTTTAAGCGTGGCATCGGTAGTGATAGGACGGGTAACATCCCAGATGTTACCATTAACCGTGGCTGCAATAACTTCATTTGCTAAAGAAGGACTGATACTTTTGGCAATTTCAAGTGCCGTAATGCCTTCGGGGTACTCCCTTACCGAATTATCTGGAAACGTAATCCTTATCATCACAATCATTTAAAAGAAGCGCAAAAGTAATTTGTTCTGTTGAATTTAACAAAAATATCTATGAGTGTTTTTTTATTCCAGATATGTGTAACCATATAATCCCGATCGGTAGTTTGAGAGGAACTCTTTTCCCTCTTCGGCCGAAAGGATACCGGCTTTAACCGACGAGGTAACCCATGTTTCGACAGCCCGAACCATCTTTTTGGGATTATATTGAACATAATCGAGCACCTCAGCCACCGATTCACCATCAATGATCTGGTCGATTTCGTAGCCATCTTCATGCACGGTGACATGAACGGCATTGGTATCGCCAAAAAGGTTATGTAGGTCACCCAAAATTTCCTGGTAAGCCCCTACCAGAAATACCCCCATGTAATAGGTTTCTTTGGGACGAATGGAATGCACCGGTAGGTAAAAAGAAAAATTCTTCGTGGAGATGAAGTTATCGATTTTCCCGTCGGAATCGCAAGTAATATCCTGGATAGTAGCAGAACGATCGGGTTTTTCATCGAGACGCTGAAGCGGCATGATGGGAAACACCTGATCGATAGCCCAAGCGTCGGGGAGTGACTGGAACAATGAGAAATTGCAGAAATACTTATCCGATAATAATTTAGGTAATAATCGAAGTTCGTCGGGTACGTGTTTAATTTCGGAAGTCATAAAATGTATTTCGCGCGCGATAGACCAAAACAATTTTTCCACCAGGGCACGGGTTTTCAGGTCGATAAGACCCAGACTGAATCGTTCGAGGGCTTCCTCGCGAATTTGCTGGGCATCGTGCCAGGTTTCAATCATGCGGGTTTGGTTAAGGTTGTCCCAAAGGGTATATATTTCCTTTACTAGCTCATGGTCGTTTTCGCTAATTTTATCGTTATCGTCCCACGAGGGTAAGCTGGTAGTTTCGAGCACTTGAAAAACCAGCACGGAATGATGTGCGGTAAGGGAACGTCCCGATTCGGTAATGATATTGGGATGGGGAATGCCATTTTTATCGCTGGCATCGACGAAAGTTGACACCGAGTCGTTTACATATTCCTGAATGCTGTAATTGACGCTACTTTCACTATATGAAGATCGTGTACCATCATAATCGACGCCGAGACCGCCGCCAATATCTACAAATTCGATATTGAATCCCTGTTTGTATAGCTGAACATAGAACTGTGAAGCTTCGCGCAAAGCAATTTTGATACGGCGTATTTTGGTGACCTGGCTGCCAATATGGAAGTGAATAAGACGGAGGCAATCCTTCATTTTGTTTTTTTCGAGGAAATCCATTGCCTCAAGGAGCTCGCTGGAGGTGAGGCCAAATTTGCTGACATCGCCTCCCGACTCTTCCCATTTTCCACTTCCTGTGCTGGCCAATTTGATGCGTACGCCCAAATTGGGTTTTATTTTAAGTCGCTTCGAGATGGAAGCGATAAGTTTAAGTTCGTTGAGTTTTTCAACCACAATGAAAATCCGCTTGCCCATTTTCTGAGCGAGCAACGCTAGTTCAATGTAATCTTCGTCTTTGTATCCATTGCAGATAATCAAAGAATCACTGTCGGTGTTTATAGCTATAACGGCATGTAATTCGGGTTTTGAACCAGCTTCGAGGCCAATGTTGAATTTTTTACCATGGTTAACGATTTCTTCAACTACCGGGCGCATTTGATTTACCTTGATAGGATAAATGATAAAATTTTGCGCCTTATAGTTGTATTCCTCAGCAGCTATTTTAAAGCAATTGGCCATTTTTTCGATCCGATTGTCAAGAATATCGGAGAATCGGATCAGTATAGGTGCAGAAACATCGCGCAAAGCAAGTTCATCCACCAGTTCGCGCAAGTCAACAGCTACTCCATTTTTTTTAGGAGTAACCACCACATGTCCTTTTTCGTTGATTGAAAAATAATTAATGCCCCAACCGCCAATGTTGTACAATTCAGCAGAATCCTCAATTCGCCATTTTCTCATCTTTACTTAACTCGCTTTACAGACTGTTATTGAAAAATTTGGGCGAATTTAATGATTGTGCAGGACATTATTCAAATTTTGTGAAAATATTTTACGACAATTAAGTTAACTTTTGTTTGAAGCGAATAATGGATTTTTTAACGCGAAGAGACAGTTCTTCGGGGCTAAAAGGTTTGGTGATATAATCATTGGCTCCCAATTCAAATGCTGCAAGAACGGTTTCTTCGAGTCCCACCCGCGTAACCATGATAATAGGCATGTTCGATTTGAGTTCGTTGCGCACAAAACGAATCAGGTCAAGTCCACTGAAGTTGGGCATATGCAGGTCGGTAAGCAATACATCAAAATTAGCGTTTTTAAGAATTTCGACTGCTTGCTTTCCATCGTTAGCCGAAAAAACATCATAGCCATCGAGTCGCATACGATGTTCAAGAGCTTTACGGGTCATGTTATCATCTTCAACAATAAGTACTCTCATAGTTTGGGGTTTATTGGTTAAAGTCATGCTTTAATTTATCTATGATTAAGAAAGTTTCCGCCTGAACCTCTTCGAAATAATTTTTGATAAGATTTATATCGGCCTTTGCTTTAGCGTATTGCTCAATATCTCTGAATTTACGTACCAGCTCGCTTACTCCCATAAATTCAATCGTTGGAATAAAACGATGAATCAACTGATACAATAGTTCATGGTCAGAACGATTGATAGCCTCAGCAATTTGCGCAAGCGTGTCAGGAGTTTGATGAATAAAATCCGACACCATCGACAACAAAAAATTATTGTCACCTGCGGCTAATTCTTCGAGATATTCGAGGTTATATTGTAGCATATAAAATTCCGTATTTACTCACAATTGTTTGTTCTAACTTTGCAATAAAGTTATACTATTTCTTTACACGAACGAAAAATAAAATAAATTGAGTTTTTGGTTTTTCTTACGTTTGGTCTTTTTAAAATTGCATCACAATAATAATAATTTACCATGTAAAAACGAAAAAAAATATTAAATACTTAATAGTTGGGTACATAAAAATGGGAAATTTTGCAATGCAAGGAAATACGACACCTTTAGCCGAGCGGATGCGACCCCATTCGCTACATGATTTTGTGGGACAAGAGCATTTATTGGCCAAAAATGCTGCTTTGCGCAAAATAATTGAGTCGGGCAATATACCCTCGATGATATTTTGGGGTCCGCCGGGGGTAGGCAAGACGACGCTGGCACATTTGATTGCCTCGGCCACCAATAGAGCTTTTTTTACCTTAAGCGCAGTTCATTCGGGAGTAAAAGATGTACGTGAGGCCATTGAAAAGGCCGATAAGCAAAGGTTTTTTGGAGGTTCGCCCATTTTATTTATCGATGAAATTCATCGATTTAGTAAGTCGCAGCAGGACAGCCTACTCCATGCGGTAGAAAAGGGTATTGTAGTATTAATTGGGGCAACAACCGAAAATCCTTCGTTCGAGGTGATAGCACCTCTTCTTTCGCGTTGTCAGGTATTTGTGCTTAATCCCCTAACCCAGGAACAGCTGGAGCTGCTATTACGGCGTGCCATTGAGCAGGATCTGATATTAAAACAAATGCGAATACAACTCCAGGAAACTGAGGCTTTGCTAAGAATATCGGGCGGTGATGCTAGAAAACTACTGAATGCCCTGGAAATTGTCATTCAGGCACAAAACAGCGACGAAATCATAATAACCGACAACCTTGTCCAGGAAACGATACAAAAGAATATATTGCTGTACGATAAGCAAGGGGAACAACATTACAATATTATATCGGCTTTTATTAAATCGGTAAGGGGAAGCGATCCCAATGCAGCCGTGTATTATCTGGCAAGAATGTTAGCTGCGGGCGAAGATATCGAGTTCATAGCCCGTCGAATGATTATTCTGGCTGCCGAGGATATAGGACTTGCCAACCCAAATGCATTGCTGTTGGCCAATAGCTGTTTTCAAGCTATACATAACATAGGTATGCCCGAGGCACGAATAATTCTTGCGGAAACGGCCATATATCTTGCCACTTCACCTAAAAGCAATAGCGCTTACCTTGCTATCGATGCAGCGCTTGAACAAGTAGAAAAAACTGGCGATCTTCCCGTTCCCCTACATTTGCGTAATGCTCCTACTGCTTTTATGAAGCAACTGGGGTATGGGAAAAATTATGCCTATGCCCATGATTATACCAACAACTTCGTAAATCAAGAGTATTTGCCAGAAAACCTGAGCGGAACATGTTTTTATACACCTGGCGATAATAGCAGAGAAAATGAGATAAGAAGCTTTTTAAAAAACCGCTGGAAAAATAAATATGGTTATTAAATCTATTCAACGTGTTCGGAAGCAGCAGGACGAGGGAAAGTAAGAATTTTCTGGGTGATATCCTCGACTGCTACCAGCGCCAGCCCCTTTTTGGGACCTACAATCAGAAACTGAATCCATTTGTTGAGTAAAGGCGAATAGCAATAAAAATAAGAGGTAGAGTAGAATTCACCAGCATGTCCCAGTACAATTGACCAATCAAATCGTGAGGAACCCTCTTCATTGGGAAAAACTGTCTCATAACGAAAATTTTCGATGGTATTAATCGACATTAGTTTTTGGAAAAGAGTATCGGCCTCGGTGCACTGATAGGTAAAAGTTTTAGAATCACGTTGAAAATGTACCCGGTGCAGGGCTAATCCCGCAGCATGAGCATTATAAAACAAGCCAAGTCTTTTGTATTCTTCTTCAATGAAAGGCACAAACTCTTGCAAGCTATCCGACATATCCCATGCGAAAATTTTCAGAAAGATAATGCAATTTCGATAATTGTTAAAAATTTTTTGGTGTTATTTTTAACAAAGCCTCTTAACACCTTTTAGACAATTACATTCTTTTCTGCGTAAAGCATGATAAGTCCCGCATGCTGGTTCCTATAAAATACTTATCTTACCTTTATTTTGCTATATGCAATCCAGGAGAAATTTGATTTTTAACAAAAATATTAATATCAATTAAATTCAGGTGATTATTTTTGCTTAAAAACATTGTACAATCGGAAAGTTGAGCATACATATCATGGTGTATGGGGTGTTAATGCCTTTTCTGCTACATGGGCAACAGCAGGAAGAAAAGTATAATTTAGTACCCCTAAAAAAAGGACAACGACTGGTATCGGAGAATAGGGTTATAGAACCAATAAATGACACCGTGGTAAAGATACCTGTAACTGAAGACTACGTTGTATTACGAACCAAAAGCGACAGCAATTTTTTTGATTTCCTGAAAGATAAAGCTTATCGCAGAAAATGGACAAAAGAAATACACAATATTATTATCAAATCACCCGCTACGAATGACGATGTGCTACCTATTTTAAAAATGAAAAATACGGAAGCCTCATATTTAATATACAATCAGTCGTTTATTCGAAAAATAAAAATTCGAAAAGTAAAAGTTTTTGGTGCAACCCTGGATGATCCTGACAGAGAACCACGCTATTTTTTAGGGAAAATAGGAAACAAAGTGCACGTGTATACCCGCGACTGGGTAATTCGAAAGTTTTTTTTGTTTCGGGAAGGAGAAAAATTTGATGCATATTCGGTTACCGAAACCGAACGTATTTTGCGTGAGCAACCATACATTGAAGATGTAAGGATAAATATTTATCCCATTAATGCATCGGCCGATAGTGTAGACATTGAAATTATGGTAAAAGATAACTGGTCGAAAGGGGTAAGTGCCAGTACAGCCAATCTACAGGACCTATATTTGAATGTATGGGATAATAATTTGTTGGGAACAGGACAAACATTTGATAACGAATATTTTATTGATGATAAAATATTACCTCACCGGGGCATCAACGGTTATTATCACATCAACAATATATTTGGAAGTTTTGTGAATTGTCGAATTTCGTATGATGCATTTGGAAATCAAGGGTATGGGGTACGTTTGTGGCGCGACTTTTTTACCCAAACTACCCGCTATGCAGGTGAATTGTTATACGAAGATAAAAATTTACAGTACACCAGACTTTACAATGATACCATGTATAACTGGCGATATTATCCCCTTCGTTATCGTCAACTGAACACCTGGGTCGGACGTGCTTTTCCTGTGTTAAGTGGTTTTTTTACATCCTATTCCAACCTATCGTATGCAGCGGGCATGTACTATCGACATTTTTACGAGCGTCCTTATGTAAGCCAGCAGTATCGTTATCAATTACATAACCGAACATTTTTTCTGAATAGTATCACCTTTTCATCGATTGGGCACTATAAATCTAATCTCATATACAGCTATGGGCGAACTGAGGATATTCCCTATGGTATATTGATTAATTACACCACCGGATTAGAATACAACGAATTCAGTCGTCGATCTTATCATAGTGTTTCCACTGTGATGGGAAACAACATCGGACAGCTTGGTTTTGGTTATTTCAATGCTGCATTAGGTGGATTTGTACGGCAGAATACGTGGGAACAAAGTGTGTTTAAAATAAACTTATATTTCTTTTCCAACTTGCTTGTGGCAGGACGCTATAAAGCAAGAAATTTTGTCAGTATAGGCTACGTGAAAGGATTTAATCGCAATGTTGATGAAAAGCTGAATATCAATAACTTTTCAGGAGTTAGAGGTTTTTTTAACGACACAGCATTGGGGAACAAAAAGCTTACCCTGAACTTTGAAACGGTACTTTTTACCCCATTTAAAATCAACGATTTCAGATTTGCATTTTTTGGTTTTGTGGATTTAGCCTGGATAGACTATTTGCACAGTAGACTGCTCGAAAACCCTATGTTCAGCGGCATAGGAATAGGCGTACGCATGCGTAACGAAAGGCTTGTAATAAAAACATTTCAATTACGTCTGGTTTATTATCCTAACATACGCCCAACGACTATAGGCGATTTGTTTGTTATTTCGCCTGAATGGCGCTTAAGGACACCAGATATGAACATTAAATCACCTCAAATAATCGAATATCAATAGTTTTTGTTATGTGAGAACAATTTTATTTAATGAATACTTCAATGCATCCACAGCTATTAAAAACATTGTCTGAACTATGATTTAAACAGATTGAATGATTACGCTGATTAAAAATATTGTTGGTATTAAACGAGCATGTATGGCGGCATTCACAAACGAGTATGAAAATAATTTCATTTTCGTAATTATGTGTAGGTAACTCGACATATGAGTGTTGTTCCATCTACTGCTATTAGACAATTTAAAATATCGACGGATGAAACCTTCATGATTGTGCTTAAGCACAAACACTAAATGAAAATATCGTTACTTTGTGTTTGGTATCGAACCAAACACAAAGTATTATGGAAAAGCGCACTATTGAGTATGAACAGGT
>Ga0116167_1000243_pt1 | contig 54430 bp, 41 predicted proteins | sample AD_JPNMR3_MetaG_FD_89794 | JGI IMG/M metagenome (GOLD analysis project Ga0116167, IMG submission 89794) | Active sludge microbial communities of municipal wastewater-treating anaerobic digesters from Japan - AD_JPNMR3_MetaG | ecosystem: Engineered > Bioreactor > Anaerobic > Digestate | place...
CATTCTCTTCAGTTGCAGGCGGATGAAGTGAAGTCCCTGCATACATCTTCATATCAGAACTAACCCCGGGTTTCCATTGTGTCGGTGGGGTTAGTGGAACATCCCCTGAATAACTACCCAATGAATCACCTGGATGTCCGAGAGGGACATTAATTACATAAGCAGGTATTCCGACAGACTCGAATTTGTTTTTCCATGCCCGAATTGCTTCTGGTTTATAATACCAATGCCCATAAAAATATCCACCAATCCATATAGCAGAAATCCCTACTTTTTTGAAAATTTCAAAAAGTTCTGGTTCATGTTCTAATGCATCAATTGAAACCGAGACATGATATTTACGCAACGAGGAGGATATTTTTTCACTAATAGAATTAAAAGAGTAGAAAAGACCTAACCCTGCTAACGAAGACCCAATAAAACAACGACGGGAAATTTTCATTTTGTCCCCTTTCCCGACATTCAGATTATAATAAAAACTGGCGGAGAGGGCGGGATTTGAACCCGCGGTACGGTTTAAGCCGTACAACGCCTTAGCAGGGCGCCACCTTAAGCCACTCGGTCACCTCTCCGCTAAGCAGAAAAATTATAACATAATAAAAAACTTACTTCCAAACAATAATTGTCAAAGTCAAATAATGGAATTGATAAGATAATCCATAATGATAAACTACTCAAATAAACATAGGTTGTTAATTGACGATGGAGGGACAGCTTTTTTTAGTTCTTTCCTGAAATAGCATAATATTTTATACTGTTTGAAAAAAAACGGTTGTTTCTGATATTATAATACTCCGTCGGTTCCGCGATAGCTCAGGAGGTAGAGCAGGTGGCTGTTAACCACCGGGCCGCTGGTTCGAGTCCAGCTCGCGGAGCCATTTTTTTATCTAATGTTGCCCTGATACTCCTATCTTTTCTTAATAACCACAAGAAGGGTTAATTTTGCTACTTTTTTAATTATCAAGAAGGTGTTGTTTCTGGAATGGAATAGTACCCATATAAGTTTTTACATTCTCAATTTGAATATGGGGATAATTTAGTTTGAAGGATTTGGTAATATGGGTGATTAGTGCAGGTTCATTTTTCCTTTACATTTCCTAATAGTGGTTTCAATTTTTTTTAATCTATTATGTTCTTCTCCCTTTGATAATATTTTTTTATAAGTAAAGTTAAATTATCCTTGGCAGAAGGGAGTAGTTTTAGTATAATTTTTTCAGGGGGACGAAAAAATTAAATGTTAAGTGAGGAAGAAAAGTGATGAAAAGGATTAGGGATAAGGAGATAATTTTTAAAAGTGGGCTATTTCTTTTATGTTTTTTTGTATGTTCATTTTTTGGATTTGCAGATGGAGGGATTTTCCTGAATACGGACTCTCCAACGCTTAGTTTAGTGAAAGAGCATCAGCAGGTTGGTATTATTAGTTATGATGGGACCTATGAACATTTGTTACTGGCTGTTAAGATACAAGGGGAGGATGGGCAAAAAGGAAAGGGAGTATGGATATTTCCTGTTCCTTCTTCTCCTGAAGATATTAAGTTAGATATTGTAAAAGATTTTTCGACGCCTTCGATGGCTATAGAATTACATGATACATTAGAAATGCGTTTTTATCAGACCGCTTCTATTTTTGCAGGGACACAAATTTATCCATTGGCATTTCTCCCACCACTTTTGATGAGGGGAAGAGGTGGTAAAACATATAAAAATATGGAGCGGATTACTGTTCATGAAGTTGTTGAAAAGATGGGGCTAACAAGTGAGTTGATTACAGCAAAAGATGAGGTAAAATTTGAAGAATATCTTCGTGAGAAGGGGCTAAATTTTCCTGATAATGCGAGGGAAATTATAGGAACATATATAGGAAAGCATTATTCTTTTGTCGTAACATGGATTTCGGATATATCTATGTTTTATAAAGTACAGCGGGTAAGAGATTTGGAAGAGCTAAAGTATGGAGAGATAAAAAAGCCGATTAGTATTTATCTTACTTTTAAAACTCCGAAAGTGTATTATCCTTTGAGGTTAACGAGTGTGTACGGATATGAAGTAATCCCAATTAGATTATATATAATGGGTTTTGTTACACCTGAAAAGGGAAACCTTCCTTTTAATATAAATCCTGACTATTATTACTTGAAGAATTACTCTCCAATGAAAGACTATGTCTCATTTTATGGAGGGAAAGATAATATCAAAAATTTAGTTTATTCAAAGATAATTGTAGATAAAGAGGCATCAAAATATACAGATGATTTGTGGTTTCATAATAAAGCTCCGTTAAAAATCACTGTTATCTATTGGCTGATAAAATGGTTTATTCCCATTGCTGTTATTTACTACCTTATTCTTTCCTGTATTTCCAGTTTGTTGGCAGGGATGATTGCATTTAACAAGAGAATTGCGCCCCCTAAAAAAGTACTTTTTGTTATAGGGTTATTAAACTGTCTGACACTTGTCGGTTTTATTTTGTTAACCTATAGAATAATCTCCAAGTATGTTCCCAACGTTGATGAGAAAATAAAAGAAATGGTAGAAAATGCAGGGTATGCTATTTATTACTATAATATCCAGCGTAAATTTTATGTGTGGTTCGTTTTAATTTTCCTTTTCCTTTCTTTAGTCTCAATACATATTTTAAAGTTGTTATTAACGAACTATAGTTTATATACATCATAAAGAGGAAGAAATAATATGAGAATGGCTAATAAATATTTGTTAAGCATATTTTTAACCCTGAATATTTTTTTTACAGGGGTTATTACTCATGCACATGCAGATGGGGTTGCTTACATGTATGATAAATATATGCAATATCCTCTGAGAATAGTTAGAGAAAACACTCAAATAGGGTACATTAATTATGAGAATGGAAAAGAACATTTAATACTGAATGTGGTATTGCAGAGTGAGAAGAAAGAAGGTGAAACACCAGGAGGTATGGTGTGGATTTTCCCTGTTCCGTCAAAACCCGAGGATATAGAGATTGATGTGATGCAGGACTTCTTTTTCCCAAAAAAAGGGAAAACAGTTGAAGAATTACTCCGTAAGAGATTATTTACATTAAATCTTATTACTTTAATGTCGCAGGTTTATCCTTCTTTTCTTTTATTATTTCCTACGCATGATTTATTCCGTACACGAGAGATAAATTATGAAGAATATTCGGATAAAGGCTTTATGGAACAAATGTTAGGAGAAGGAAGTGTAGAAGTCCATAAACACGTGGAAAAATTAGGGTTAACTACAGAGTTAATTACAGCAAGTGATGGAAATGCATTGGAAACATATCTAAAAAGCAAAGGACTAAATTTTCCTGATGATGTAAAGAATATTATTCAATCGTATATAGGACAAAAATTTTCCTTTGTAATTTCATGGGCGTCAGATTTAGAACGATTTTATTTTGAACAAACCGGAAGCACAAATCAAAATAATATATATATAGGTAGAGAGTTTTTACAGATTGAGCATCCGCTTCAAGTCTTTATAAAGTTCAAGACAGACAGAATCTATTTTCCGCTAAAGCTGACCCGTGTTTATAAAGATTTAAATATCCCAATTTATATTTTTATTAAAGGCTTTGTTACTTGCGATATGGGAAAGATGAAAATAAAACCCCAGGTAAATTATTTTGTGAATCAGGGAAAATATGAAGTTCCATCTGAATATGCTTCTTTTTATGGAACTAAAACAATCAGGAATATGCCTGTTACTCGAATACATATATCAGATAAGCCAAGTTCTTTTATAGAAGATTTATATTTTAATAAAGGTGCTCCCCCGGAAGTGATGTTAATCCACAGGTTCACATTCTGGGTATTCCCTATATATGTTATAGTTTTTATCGCTGTCTCCTGTTTATGTAGTTTATTTGCGGGTATTATAGCCATTCCTAAAAGGGTTCGACCTGAATGTATTGAATTATTAAAATTAGGGTTGTTTAATTGCTTTACTCTTGTTGGTTTTGTTTTAAAAGGGAATTCTTTGCTTGAGAAAAAAATCAATGAACTATATGAAAAAGATGAAGAGGGAAATAATGAACCATATAAATATTTAACAAGTGAGTACACAATAAAGAAAAGATTTTATATAGCATTTTCTATTCTTTTTCTTATTTTCATGTTTATAATTCCCTACAACGTATACATTATTTATATCCATCCTTTATTAGAAAAACAGGTCCCAAAATTGTTCTAAATAGATTATGAAAATAATATAAAACATTGGAAATGAATTATGAACAAAATACAAATAATAACTCCCTTAAAGGTTATCCTGATACTCACTATTTCGATAGTGTCCTCTATGCCGATTTATGCATGTGGTCTTATCATGGGTTATAACCCGGAAACGAAAGTATGGGAACCTATTTCTAATTTGAAATTTGATGTGAGAATTACTCTGCCAGATGATAAGATGCAATTAACAAAAATGTACATCGAATTTAATCGAGGAAAAACGGAAAGTTGGATCTGGTTATTCCCTGTTCCAGTTACTAATGTAGATATTCCTGTTGATTTGGTGAATAGTTTTGATTATCCCTACAATTATTATGTTTTGTCTGATGAAATGAGCACATTTTATAGAATCCTCGTTTCCCTTTACACAGGGTCACATGCCCATTTTGTATCGGTAAATGATATATTAGAAATGAAGGAGGAATTTAGTCCTCAAAATAAAAGGTCTTATCGTTTGCTTGTAGAAAAGAAATCGCCTACTACTACATCAAAATTAGCATTAGAGACATGTACATTTTCTGCCGATAAAAAGGAGGAATTTTTCAAGTATATTGAAGATAAAAATTACACATTGTCTGAGAGTGAAAAAGAGGTAATACAAGAATATTTTACAAAAAACTTTTCTATTGTTTTTAATTACTTTTATATAAAAAAGCCAGAACTATCAGATGCAATGGTTGGACTAAGTGAGGAAAGAAAGAAACTTTTAGATATGCCAGGAATGGAAATATTTTCAGATGTGATACAGAAAGAGGAAAGAAAAAGAGAATTAGAAATAGAAAAGATAGCATCAACTCCACATCCAGATAAAATATGTTTAAATGCATTTTATACAATAAATTCTATGCCATCAAAACAAATATTTTTCCCACAGAAACTGCTCAATTTATATTCAGGAGAGAAAATTCCAGTCAATATTTACATTGATAATGTTGTTAAAGTTATGAATGATAAAAACAAAAAAATGATGTATTATACATATAATTTCAGAATAGATAATCAATTAGTTAATTTTAAATTACTACAAATTCGGGATGTGCCGAGAATTGTTTCAGCACCAAAAAGACAGTTGCTATCGCTAAAAAGAAAGATTGAGAAGTTATATGGAGATAGAGCATCCGATTCGATAAAGAAAAATACATTCAAAGGAATGGATAATGACACAGGAGATAAAAATACTTCTGTTCAAGAATCGTTAGAAAAGTATGTTTCCCAGCCAATTTTCAAGGCGATTTCATATATGAATTACTCTATAGACCCAAAAGAAGTTAAAGACGACCTGTGGCTAAAGACGGACACGCTTACAATGAAAGTACTATTTTATTTTATATCACCTCTATATACAATTCCTTCTGTTGTGTTACTATACTTTCATATTATTTTCTATGCAATTGTCACTATGATTATGAGTATTATTGCTGGAATGATATGTTTCAAAGATAAAACCCGCCCATGGAAAATTACTCTCATTGTTTTAGGTTTCCTTTATGGTATCCATGTCCTATTATTCTGCATAGTCATTTTTTTTGATATATCTATATCGCCGTTTAACGATACCTAAAGAAATAAGAAATATTGCAAAGGAGCATCCAGTCAAAATTAGAATCCCAGGCTTTTCTTTATATTTCCTAACGATGTTTTTATTTAATGCGGTTTATAGTTTTGCAGTAGTAACATTCTTTAAAGTTATTATGAATATTTAATGATTGATAAGAAAAAATATTGATATGTTAAAATAATCATTTAATGAAAATAGATTTACAAGAAAGGAGAAGTATATGGATTTTATGAGTATTTCGTTGATGTTTGTTTTGATGACAATGGGTGCTTTTGAGGATATGTTCAAGCCGATTCCTCTGGATGCAGTTAAAGTCAGTGGCGAAATGGGCAGACGAATAGATATGACGATATATAACAATACAATGGTAATGGATATTGATGGTGAGTTTTTAGAACCATTTATAAAAAAGGAAAATGGTGAAGGTGGATATGTTGGAATAGGCAAGACTATTGATGCGTTGGTTCGATTTGCTAAATACACCAACGACCCAAAGGTAATTGAACGCAAAAATCATGTTGTTAAAACATTGCTTGATGCACAGGAAAAAGATGGATATATCGGTTTATTTAAGGAAGGTGCTCGTGTGTGGAGACTTTGGGATATACATGAGATTGCCTACATAATCTATGGGCTTGTGATGGAATATCGGTTCTTTGGTGATGAATCTGCATTAGAAGGAGCCAGGAAAGCCGGTGATTATCTCATTCAAAATATGAGCCCATACCCGGGACGCATCCCCGGCGATGGTGATATATGCTGGGAGATGGGTACCACTGGCGTTGAAACTGCAATGCTCTGCTTGTATGAGGATACAAAAGACGCAAAATATTTAGATTTCGTTAAAAACTACATGAAATTAGACCAGTGGGATGGACCGATTATAAAAGGCAGATGGGGGACCATACAGGGGCATGCCTATGCTCATTTGAAACGATGCATGGCAAAAATGCAGTTAAACCGTATCGAAACAAATATGGACCTGTTAAAACCAAGCAGTAAAGTACTCGATTTTATATTAAAGAATAATGGACTGGTTATAATCGGCACATGCGGACAGCACGAATGCTGGCACGATACGCAAGAGGGAAGTTGTAATCTCGGTGAAACATGCATGACTGCTTATTTAATCCGATGGTGGGATGAATGGTTAAGAGAAACCGGTAATCCAAAATTTGGCGATTTAATGGAGCGTGCTATTTATAACGCCTTATTCGGTGCTCAATCGTTAGATGGTCGAAAGATCCGCTACTATACGCCATTTGAAGGGAAACGAGTATATTTTGACCAGGATTCTTATTGCTGTCCATGTAACTTCCGCAGGATAATTTCGGAATTGCCTCAGATGATATATTACACAAACGATAAATCCATTTATATAAACCTATTTACCCCTTCAAAAGCCAGTTTAACTGTTGATAATACCCCTATCGAAATAGAACAAGAGACAAATTATCCATCAGATGGGATTGTGAAAATTAAAATCAGCAAAATTCCAAAAGAGATGGCTTTTCCTATATCATTTCGTGTTCCTTCCTGGTGTAAAGAAATCAAAACAAGGATAGATAACGGAGATTGGATAGTAAAGGATGATTTAGCAGGGGGTATATTGGCAATAGGAAGTTCTTGGAAAAAAGGTTCCGTACTTGAAATTGACTTGGGGATTAGGACGCGTATTATCCGTGGAGTTCAGGCTCAAGCAGGTAGAGTTGCTGTTATGTATGGACCGCAGGTATTCTGTGTGAGCAAAAAATCAAATCCTGCACTTGAAGATAAAGATTTAAGAAACCTTACTATTGACCCAAAGACTTTAGAAGGACCATTTCCAGATGATACTGTGCGGAAAGGTGGCTTAAAATTTACAGTAAAAGGCTGGAATACACTCAGCTGGTATCCACTTGTAAAGAATGATTATGAGAACATTGTTCTGACAGAATTCCCTGACCCCGACGGAGAAATAACATACTTCCATGTTCCTAATCCCGAAGACCCATTGTTTGAGCAGGATGAGTTTATAGGATTTGACCTTTCAATAAAGTAGCAAATACAATTTTAAAATAATCTATTAGGTTTTACCTCCTGAATTTGAGTATAGATTGACTTTTAGATATTTATTACCCATATCGAGATTCACCAATATATTTAAACTTTTTATAGAAGGGGACTATATATGATTATAAGTGTTAGTGTTTTTTGTATTATAAGTTCGCTTTGTGTAGCTGAAGATGCTTTTTTATCCCAAATCCCAATAGATTCTATTAAAGTAGGAGGAGAGTTCGGTAGACGAATGCAGACAACAATTTATAATAATTCAATGGTTATAGATATTGATGAATTTTTTCTTGACGATTTCCGAAAAAAAGAGGATTGTGATGGATATGTTGGAATGGGTAAGACCATAGACGCATTTGCAAAATTTGCCAAATATACGAATGACCCCAACGTAATAAAGAAGAAGGAGTATATAGTGAATACCATTTTAGGACTACAAGAGCCGGATGGATATATCGGTTATTTGAAACCAGAATGCAGAGTATGGACATTGTGGGATATTGCAGAGATAAGTTATATTATTTTGGGGTTACTTACAGAGTATAGATTGTTTGATAACGAAAAGGCTTTTGATGGAGCGAAAAGAGCAGGCGATTACCTTATAGAAAAAATGAGTCCATATCCCGGCAGAATACCTGCCCCCGGTGATTTATGCTGGGAAATGGGAACAATAGGTGTCGAAGATGCCATGTTAAGTTTATATGAGGAGACGAAAGATACTAAATATCTTAACTTTGTAAAAGATTATATGCGACTACCTCAATGGGACATGCCAATTGTTAAGGGTAGATGGGGGAAAGTGGAAGGACATGTATATACTTATATAAAACGATGTATGGAAAAGCAGAAACTTTATAGAATAGAACCCGATGAGGATTTATTAACACCATCAAAGCGAGTAATGGATTTTCTGTTGAAAGGGAACGGATTGGTTATTACTGGCACATCCGGTCAACATGAATGCTGGCACGATACACAAGAGGGGATAGCAAACTTAGGTGAAACCTGTGCAACTGCTTATTTAATAAGATGGTGGGATGAATTATTAAGGTGGTTTCATGATTCAAGGTATGCCGATTTAATGGAACGCACTATTTACAATGCACTTTTTGCTGCTCAGTCACCAGATGGAAGAAAAATAAGATATTACACGCCGTTTGAAGGTAAGCGAGTATATTTCGACCAGGATAATTACTGTTGTCCTTGTAATTATAGAAGAATGATAGCGGATATTCCATGCATGGTATATTACCTTGGGGAAAAGGGAATTTATGTTAGTTTATATACTCAGTCTAAAGCGAATATGAAATTGAAGAATACCAATTTGGAAATTGCACAGGACACACGGTATCCGAGTGATGGTAAAGTAAAACTATCTGTAAATCCATCGAACCCCGAAGTGTTTTCAATATTTCTTCGTATTCCTTTATGGTGCAAGACATTTGAAGTTATGGTAAACGGAGAGAAAGTGTCAACAGAAAGAATTAGTGATGGTTCGTGGTATGAGATTAGAAGGGAGTGGAAAAAAGATGATGTCATAGAGTTGTCGTTAGATATGAAAGTAAGATTTATTAAAGGGGTCCAGGTGCAGGCGGGGAGATGTGCATTGATGTATGGACCTGTTGTGTTTTGCATGAGCACAGTCAAAAACCCCTATCTCAAAGAAGTACCAATAAGAGCAATAACCATAGACCTTAATACCGTAGAAGGACCATTCAGAGACGATTCAATCAGAGAAGATGGATTAATGTTAAAAGTAAAGGGCTGGAGAACTACCACATGGTATCCGCATGCCAAGTATGATTATGATAACATTGTTCTGACAGAATTTTCTGACCCCGATGGAGAAATAACATACTTCCATGTTCCTAATCCCGAAGACCCATTGATAGAAAACGATGAATTCTTGGGTATGAATATATGGAAGTAATTGGTGAAAGTAATTAAAAATTTTTTCATTATGAATACTTATTGAGAGTGGTTTGTTTTAATTTTTTGTTCTGTCATTGAAAATATTCCGCAATTCTACATAATATCTATATAAAAAATTTTTTCTTTCTTCCTTTATAATTATATTTTTTATTTGTATCTCAAATAGAATTTACTCAAAGATTTTGTGTATATTTTTAAGGTAGTGATAAATATAAGTTAATAAATATATTAAGGAGAATAATATGTTACAAAAGTGGGCGAAAGAAATAATAAGGTTCTTGTCTGTAAAAAATCAATTTGTTTTGCATGGAAATATTTATGATATTTACCCATTCCCTTTAACGACTGAAGGTGAAACAAAAGTAGTAACATTAACATTATCTAATTTTATTGCAAACTTGTTAAAACAAGAGGAGCAATATTCAATATTTTTGAATTATGAACCATTATTTGGGTTTAAATTGATAGAAGGGGAGACTTCTCTAATTAAAGAAATTACTGGGGTTGATATATGTAAAGATAAGTTTTATAACGCTACTTTATCTAATGGATATGAAATTATTGAAAAAATTGTAACTAATGATAGACATCCATCGGCAATAATCCTGAATTTTTCTTCTCGTTTTGCTGAGGTTATAGGAGAACAAGCCCACCTGAATGGGTTTTATTATAAGATGTTTCGCCTGTGCCTAAATACTTTTCCTAAGCTAATGGGTTCTAATTATCCTCGTTATAACTTAATATTCTGGATATTAGAAAAAGAAAACGATATTCCTTCATGGTTTACTATTGAGAATCCCAAACTTAAAACAATAAGTATTCCCAAACCTGATAATGAAGTTCGAAACCAGATTATTAATTCAATTGTAGGTGAGGACGACCAGTTTAAAAATTTAGATGGAAATAAACAAAAAGACATAATAGGAGTATTTGTGGATCAAACATCTAAAATGCAAGGGACAGAGATAATATCTATTGTTTCACTTGCCAGAAGAGAGAAATTAACGTTGGCAGAAATAGGTGAAGCCATCCGTAGGTATAAAATAGGAGTGATAGAAAATCCATGGGCAAAAATTGAATTATCCAAAATTGAACAAATGGAACAATTGATAGAGAATAGAGTAAAAGGACAAAAAAGGGCGGTAAAAAAAGCAGTCGACATAGTTCGGCGTTCATTTTATAATCTTTCAGGGGCACAATTTTCAAGATACTCCCAAAAACCCAAAGGTATTTTGTTTTTAGCAGGACCTACAGGAGTAGGAAAAACAGAATTAGCTAAAACAATAGCGGAAGTTATATTCGGAAGTGAAACAGCATATATTCGATTTGATATGTCTGAGTTTGGTCATGAACATTCCGACCAAAGATTATTAGGTGCTCCTCCGGGCTATGTAGGCTATGATGTAGGTGGAGAATTAACAAATTCTATAAAACAAAATCCGTTTACAGTTGTTCTTTTTGATGAAATTGAAAAAGCACATCCCAAAATTCTTGATATCTTTTTACAAATTCTCGATGACGGAAGGCTTACATCCGGTCGTGGAGAAACTGTTTATTTTTCAGAGGCTTTAATTGTATTTACATCTAATCTTGGTGTTTATGATATAGGTCCTGGGGGAGAAAAGATTCAAAGAATTAATCCCGATATGGAATATGAAAAAGTAGAAAAAAGTATTCTGGAAGCCATAGGAGATTTTTTTAAGTTTAGAATTTCTAGGCCCGAAATATTAAATAGGATAGGCGAAAATATAGCGGTCTTTGATTTTATTCGTCCACGAGGGGCAGAACTTATATTTAGAAAAATGTTTGAAAATGTGTTATTTAAATTAGAAGATACTCATAAAATTATTCCGGTTATTAACGAAGAAACAATAGAAAAAATAAAAACTATTGTATGTTCAGATCTTTCTATGGGAGGACGGGGTATTGGAAATAAAATTGAAGAAGTGTTTATTAATCCTTTATCCCAATCTTTAATTAGAATAAAACCAGAACCAGGAATGAAAATTGAGATATTAGATATAGTTGAGAACCAAGATGAGTGGGTATTGAAGATTCAATGAAAAGAAGAATTACACCTTTAATACAGTTAATTTATTTTCCAATTTTTACACTGGGTCCAGGAAAACGCTTAGGTATCTGGTTCCAGGGATGCACAATCCGATGTAAAGGCTGTATAGCAAATCATAGTTGGGAATTTGACCCACAATATAAAATGAAATGGAAAGAGATAGAAAGTTACTTAAAAAATGAGTATGGAAAACTTACTATTTCAGGTGGTGAACCTTTCGACCAACCAGAAGCACTCTTGAAATTACTTAAAATGGCGAGAAAATATAGATATAATGATATTCTTGTTTATTCAGGTTACACATATACTGTCTTAGATAAAAAATATCCTGATATTTTATATTATATTGATATATTAATAGATGGACCTTTTATGGAAAAGAATGAAACATCTGCTATATGGAAAGGTTCAGGAAATCAAAATATGTATATTTTTAATCCAGAATTAAAAGAACTTTATGAATCTTATGGATTAAAAGAGAAAAATAGAAGTTTGCAATTTGTTGAAGGAAAACAAGGGACCTTTGTGGTTGGTATTCCTTTTCAAAAAGATACACAGGAGATAAAAGATGCCATTAATTAAGATTTGTCCCGCTTGTAAAGCAGAAAATAAAGCAGAGAGTATAATTTGCAATTTTTGTATGACAGATATTTCTTCACTTAGTCCACTAAATACTGATTTAGCTAGTGAAAAACCTACAAATGTTCTACAAGAGGAAACTAAAGAAAATCCTTGTTTGTTGGTTCAATTTGAAAATCACAATGATAGCATAAAAATATATAATGGAGATATTATAGGTAGACATTGTAAGTGTAAAGAACTGCTCCAGAAATATAAAACAATTTCACGTAAACATGTTACATTTATTTTTGAGAATAATAAGTGGTATATCCAGGATTTGAATAGCTCTAATTATACATATCTTAATAATCAAAAAATAAATCCAGGAACAAAATACGAAATAAAACCGAAGGATGTAGTAAGTTTATCTCAGGATGTGGATATTAAAATAATAGAAGGAATGTAAGAGGGGTATTTTGTATGGATATAAAAGTTTCGTATATATGTAATAGAGGAACTCAAAGGGAAAATAATGAAGATTCTATTCTTATTAATGGGGAGATTTTTATGGACGCAAATGGCGAGAAGATAATGACAAATGTAGAAAAAGCCCTATTTATTGTTGCAGACGGAATGGGAGGAGCAATGTACGGAGAAATTGCTGCTAAGATTGTTCTTGAAACCCTTGTCCAAAACCCAATGAATTCGAAGGAAAATATATTTTCTACTTTAATCAAAGCCAATGAGGAACTCCATTTATATGCGGAAAAGAATTGTGATTCGTTGGAAATAGGTTCTGCTGTAGCAGGTTTATCTCTGGAAGGCAATACAGCACATGTTTTTAATGTTGGAGATTGTCGTATTTACAGGAAAAACGAAGATTTCCTTCAGCAAGTTTCCAAAGATACCTCTGTTGTAGGCAAGTTGCTGGAGCAAGGAATTATTTCTTATGAAGAGGTGAGAACTCATCCTCAACGTAGTGTTTTAACCTGTGCTCTTTCAAGTAAAACAGATAGTAATTCGCTCGAAATTTATTACCGTGAATTAAGATTATCTAATGAAGAAACTTTCTTACTATGTTCTGATGGCCTTTGGGATGTTTTAGATGAAAGTGAAATGGAAAATTGTATTAATATGCAAAACGGAAATAGAGCCGTCTCTCTATTCCAGAAAACAATCGAAAAAGGCGATAAAGATAATATCAGCATTATTTTAATGGAGGTAAGATTATGAGTTCAATAACTGTGTCATGGGGGATTTCTTTCGCCAATGAAAAAGAAATTTATGAACATAATCACAAATTACTTTCTGAGGATCTTTTACATATGATCGAGGAAATTCACAAGACTATTGGTGGAAAAGAAATATATTCTGAGGAAATTAAAAAAGAATATGATTCTTTGGTCAGAATGAAAAATCAGATTTTACAAGAACACACATATGAAAGAATTCTTGCTTCAGGCTATGAAAAATGGTATGAAAAGAAAATAGATGAATTTAATAAACGTTCTTTACGGGTAAAGAAGATAATAAAAGAGATTAAAGATAAAAAGATTTTTGATATATTGAGGTATTGGGAAGTAATAAAAGGACAAACTCAATTCATTGAGGTAAATAAGATAAAAACTTCGATAGATATGTTAAACAAGTTATCCTTAACAGATTTAGCGCATTTAAAAGAAAAATTAGAAAGCTTTGTAGAGTACATTCAAAAGTATAATTTTACAAAAGAACAAATAAAGAAAATAACAATCCAAGAAGGAGAGGGAAACATTCACAAAAAAATTAGAAAAGGAATCGCAAGTATAGAAAAATTGAAAGATGATAGGTCATTAAATATACCGCAAAAAATAAAAAAGTTACAAGAAACGATGGAAGAAATTAATTTATCAAAGAATTTACTTGAAGAATTAATGAGTTTAAATTTGGATAATGAGAATTATTCAGTTACAAAAATACTATCAAAAGAAAAAAAAGAAGAAAAGGAAAAGATAGAAAACAAAAAAGAAATTCTTCAGCAAGAAGTAGAAAAATATTTATCAATGCTTGAGAGAATAGATCCTGATGAATGTAATAATCTTAGGGAAAAAATGAGTGAATATTTAGGAAAGGATAATATCGAAATACTTAGGAATGTCAGAGATAAAATTAAAATTGTTTATGGTGACATAAAAGAGAAATATTACTATACTAAAGTATACGAGGAAGAAATAAGTGCAATGTTAGAAGATAAGAATATAAAAGACTCTACTATAGTAGAGTTAGCCAAGAATTTGTTAGAGAAAAAATACATAGAATCGAAAGAGTTTTGGCAATTATTTTATGCCTATGAAGAAAAAAAGAGAATTGAGAATATTAAGCAAGAAAAAAGAAGAATATTTGAAAAGTTTTTGCAGACCTTAGAAACAAAAGGGTATTCTCTAATTGAAAAAGGAAATATTTTGGAGATAGGTGAAGATAAAATAATAGAAATACAAACTCCCTTAGGGAATAGTTATAAAATACAAGTTAAATTTGATAAAGATGGCCAAATCATCACGAGATTTGTAAAAGAAGTAGAAGAGCAAGATATTAGTGAGTATGAAAAGCAGATGGATAAAGAGAGTGCCCAAAAATGGTGTAAAGTGTATAAAGAATCGATTGTTGAGATGAATAAAGAAGGTTATCCGATAGAGATAAAAGCGATGCAAGAACCGGAAGAAGTGGGTATTATATATGTAGAGAGGAAAGGTATATCAAAAGTTAAAAGAGAACAAAAAGGTTTGATACCTAAAACGAAAGAGAAAGAAGTATAATATAATTATAAGAATAATGGAGGCAGGTAAGATGTTCGAAGAGATAGATCGTACAGAACGGAAGAGGGATGAAGAGATAGTAGAAGACGCCAATCTGACGGTGAGTTCCACAGATAAGACCGTAATAAGAGAGAGAGAGGTTATAACAGAGGAAACGATGCGAAAGAGCGAAGAGAGTAAAAGGGGTAAAATGAAGATAGATAAATTTCGAGGGTATGGGGTTTTGGAGGAGTTGCCTGCGCGGGGAGGTGAGGCGGATATTTATCGAATTCGTAATTCTGTAGGAGAGGAATATGCATTGAAATTATACCGTCGAGGTATGGACCCGAATCCGGAGGTTTTGCGAGAGATACAGGGACTAAGCCATCGGTATCCGGCCCATCTGGTATATATATATGAAGTAGGCTATGATGAGGATACGGGGCGGTGGTATGAATTGATGGAATATGCGAAGTACGGCAATTTACGGGAGTATGTAAAGAGAGGGGGTGTAGTAGATATAAAGGGTATTCTTCGGGAGATAAACGAGGCATTACATTCCTTACATGAACATGGTGTAATCCATCGAGACATCAAGCCGACCAATATATTGGTTCGTAATTTGAAGCCTTTGGACTTAATATTTACGGACTTTGGAGTATCATCCTTGATAGATGGGGAATTATCGAAGAAGATGACGACGGTAAAGGGAACTCCGATGTATAGTGCTCCGGAGAGTTTCAGTGGGGTGATGGGACGAGAGGTAGATTATTGGGGATTAGGGATGGTGATGTATGAGTTAATAGTAGGAAGCCATCCATTTACGGGATTAGATTACAATTTAATAATGTATCGTTTAGTTTCGGAGGATGTAGAGGTTTCGGAGGAAGTGGGAGAATATCGGGAGCTATTGATGGGTTTATTGACGCGTAACCCCCAGGATAGGTGGTGTTATGACGAGGTGTTGAGGTGGTTAAGGGGCGAGCGTGACATTCCGGTGAAGCGGGAGAAGAAGGTAGATAGTAAGGGCTATACGAAGCCGTATAAATTTATGGATAAGCAGTATAGGGATTTAGAGGGATTAGCAGAGGCATTTATCAGTGGTGAGGAGAATTTTCGATTAGCGATAGAACATCTGGGTAGAAGTTATGTTTTTAAATGGTTAGAGAGTAATGAGGATTATGACAAAGTAGGTTGGTTATCCAATTTGTTAGACGGGGTAGTTAAAGAGAGTTTAGTTCTGAGATTTGTATATTCGATAAAGAGAGATATCCCTTTTAGTTTGTATGGTTATGAGATAAAAGTAGAATTTTTAGTGGATTTAATAATAAGTAGAGAGATAGAGCGTATAGACGGGTGTCGGGAAAAGATATATAGTTATTTAAAGGAGGGAGAATTACGAAAGTTATATGAGGAATATGTTCGGAGTAGTGGTAATAGAGTAGAAGAGTTGGATCGTTTTTTGGGTAATTATGAGTATTTGAAGGTTCAAGGGGGCATGAGGGATGAGGCTAACCTTTTTATGAGGTTATGTAGGGTATATAAGGAATTACAGGGAATAAATAGAGAAAATCATGGTTATAAGTGCTATCGTCATATAGATATAGTGGAGATAGACTTTAGTAAGATAAGCGAGGAGGAACGGAGTTTAATAGAACGAGGTTTAATCCAATTAGGGGCTATTATCCCATTGAGTGTAGAGGAGGGTAGAAAAAGAATGGAGGCAGGTCAACATGAAGTAGCGGGGCTATGTTTTTGGTTATTAAGTTTAAGTGGAGATGCGGAAGCCCAATTTTGTTTAGGTAGTTTGTATGCAGAAGGTAAGGGGGTAAAGCAGGATTATAAGAAAGCACAGGAATGGTATGGAAAGGCTGTAAAGCAGGGAAATGCCGATGCAATGAATAATTTAGGTTTGATGTATGCCAAAGGTCAGGGAGTTGCGCAGGATTATGGTAAGGCGCGGGAATGGTATGAGAAGTCGGAGGAGCAGGGTAATGCCGAGGCAATGTTTAATTTAGGTTTGATGTATGCTAATGGTCAGGGAGTTGCGCAGGATTATGGTAAGGCGCGGGAATGGTATGAGAAGTCAGCGGAAAAAGGCAATAAAAAGGCAATGAATAATTTGGGTTGGATGTATTATAATGGTCGGGGCGCTGCGCAGGATTATGCTAAGGCGCGGGAATGGTATGAGAAGTCGGAGGAGCAGGGCAATGCTGAGGCAATGTTTAATTTAGGTGTGATGTATGCCAAAGGTCGGGGCGTTGCGCAGGATTATGCTAAAGCACGGCAGTGGTATGAGAAGGCAGCAGAGCAGGGCAATGCTGAGGCAATGTTTAATTTAGGTTGGATGTATTATAATGGTCGGGGCGTTCCGCAGGATTATGCTAAAGCACGGCAGTGGTTTGAGAAGGCAGCGGAGCAGGGCGATGCCGATGCAATGAATAATTTAGGATGGATGTATGTCAAAGGTAAGGGAGTTGCGCGGGATTATGGTAAGGCACGTCAGTGGTATGAGAAGGCAGCGGAAAAAGGTAATGCCAAGGCAATGAATAATTTAGGATGGATGTATGAATATGGTCAGGGGGTTCTGCTGGATTATGGTAAGGCACGGGAGTGGTATGAAAAGGCAGCGGAGCAGGGCGATGCCGATGCAATGTTTAATTTAGGATGGATGTATGCCAGTGGTCAGGGCGTCCCGCAGGTTATAGAAATATTCAAAAACAGGTTATTGAGATGGATGTATGCCAATGGTCAGGGCGTTCCGCAGGTTTTAAAAATATACAAAAACAGGTTATTGAGATGGATGTATACCTATGGTCAGGGCGTTCCGCAGGTTGATAGAGGTAATATATTTCCTATATTTCCTCCAGATAGATGGTTGTATGCCAAACTTCACATGGTTCCGCAGGACAGAGTATTAGCATACGCATGGTATACACTTGCAATGAAGTATGGGGGGGAGGACAGTTGCATATATAAAAAGGCGATAATTCTAAGAGGACTATTAACAATTCGGTTTTTGGGAATCAGTAGTGAAGAGATTCGAGAAGCGGAGGAACTGGTTAATAATTACAAACCGGGAACTATCTTAAAAAGAAAAAAATAATTAAAAGAGTTAATGAGACAGGGAGTTTTGTTTTATTAAGAAATTTATTTTCTCATCCAGAGAGCTCCCCTTATGTTTTATTGTTATAATGTGTTTAGGCTTTTTTTATTCAGCAGACTTGTTATTCGCGTAGAGATTAAAATAAACATAAAATGAATTATTACATCTTATTAAGCATTTCCCCTGATAGTGATACAGTATTGGAGCCACTATTTAGAGAACTGTACGATACGATAGATTAGGGAGGTGGAAATAGTGAATTTATTATGGTAAGGCACGGCAGTGGTATGAGAAGGTAATAGAAAAAGACAATGCTGATGCTATGTATAATTTAGGTGTGATGTATTATAATGGTCGGGGTGTTCCGCAGGATTATGGTAAGGCAAGGGAATGTTTTGGGAAGGCGGTAAAGCGAGGCGATGCTGATGCTGTGGATAATTTAAAATCGCTTAAAGGAAAAAAGAGAAAATGATCTCGGCCGCTTTTTTTTCTTTTTTTATCACTATTCAGTTACCATAGGTTCTCTTTATATATAGATATATCGAATGGAATTTGTTAACAAAGTTTATGCATTATTTTGGTGTGTGATACAGGGAAATAAAGTAGTTTAGGGGTATTATCAAAAATAAAATGAGGAAAAATCTTTACTTCTTAAATACTATATTAGCATTAGTTCTTTTGATTCTATTTACTCTCATCTAAAAACACAACTCGTTTTTATACAACAACTTCAAATCTAACACATAATTGGTGAGAAAGGAAAAAATATCTTTCTTTAATATTTTAATTAAAGTATGCTGATTAATATGTTTGAAATATATTATTTATTTGTTGTGAAAAAACAAAAAAATTTGTATGTAAATTTGGTATTTTAATTTGATAAGTGGTCAACGGAGGATTGTTCATTTGTTGTGGGTGGAGGGGTAGGGGGTCTTTGTCTTCGGGGGCGTTGTCCACGTTGGCGGGGAGGTGGTTCAGGTTCATCATTATATCGGACACGAAATATGCGTGTGCCAAACCCTTCCACACGAAATCCTTCGGCTTTCCCAATAATGTTCCCTTTATCATCTAACAGGTCTGCTTCAAATCGTAGGTCTTTATCTTTCTGATTTTCATCGTGTGGGAGGAAACGAATTTTGCCTATTTTAGCATTTCTTTCTTTGACTTTTGAATGTAGTTCTAAGGCTTCTTTTACCTTCTTATATTCTTCGGAAGGACCGCATCCATTGATAGTAACGAAGAAAGGTGCTACGAGAATGAAAATGATAAGATTTGAGATTTTATTCATAGAATTACCTCCCTTTAGTCATCATGTCTGCCACGGTCGACTAAGGTTCCAAGGAATAAGGCTAAGCCTTGTGATACGGGTGCTTTACCAGGATAACGTAAGAACTCAACATGCCCATCCATATATAAAACATTACATCCACCAGGCACATGATTAAAATACTTTACCATGCTGGATAATGTATCGTACATAACGAAAATTTCGCTTTGTGCCTGATTGCTTGCGGATGGATTATTAATATCAGTAATGAGGAATCGTTCAATGCCTTCTCTTAATCGGTAGATAGTGTTGGTATTTCCATTTCCGAGGGGTTCATTGCTCATAATATTAATGACAGGACAATCGCTATCTGCTAATTCGAAACTTTTTGCAAGGAAATAGGCTTCACCGCTTCCACCATGCAAATATCCGATGGCTTTTGTAAAAAGTCCAATAAACAGGGCTACAAACTGTTGGGGTCCTGTGGCATCGGGATTGTCAAGGACGAAATCATGGGGGATATGTGGTAATAATGCCATAATATCAGCAATACCAATTTGTGGGTCTGTATCTTCACATTTATCTAAAACCCAACCTATGTATACATAACTTAAATCGATAGCGTCACGTTCTTCTGCTAAATTAAATTTCCCTGTTGCAGGGTCAATAAGGCTTTGCATGGTATTTTCCGGGTCTGATGGACAAAGAATAATAGCTGGGTCGGTCAAATATTCGGGGTAGATTGTATTAACCATAGGTCCTAATGCGATGATTGCACGGCGATGTGAATATGCTTCAAATTGCATGGGCGGAAATTTCCCTCCACGGGCTTCATTGGCATACATTTTGTAGATAAGACCCCATTGTTTAAGGTTGTTCTGGCAACTGGAACGACGCGCTGCTTCACGAGCACGGGCAAGAGCAGGCAAAAGAATTGCCGCAAGTATTGCGATAATTGCAATTACAACAAGCAGTTCAATCAGAGTGAAACCTGTTTTTCGCATTGTATTTTCCTTTGCAAGAAATTAGCATAATTCTACTATTTTGACATCTATCGTTTTAATCAGGTTTCATAAAATAAAACAAAATAACTTTTATAAACTTAGAGAGGTGGAAAAAATATTTGAATTAAATAGTAGAAGAGTTAAAAAGCCTGTTATTTATTTGCAAACTTTTCTTTTAATTTTAATGAGATATTTACCAGACTAATTAAGATAGGAACTTCCAGCAGGGGTCCAATTACGGTAGCTAAGGCTTGTTCAGAATGCACTCCAAAAATTGCAACTGCTACTGCTATTGCTAATTCAAAGTCATTACTTGCGGCAGTGAAGGCTACAGTGGCTGTTTTAGAATATTCTACCCCCATTTTTTTAGATATAAAGAAAGTAACAAACCACATAAAAAAGAAGTATATCACCAGTGGAATGGATATTCGTATTACATCTAACGGTAGTTTAATGATATATTCACCTTTTAATGAAAACATAACGACAATTGTGAATAATAATGCTACCAATGTAATCGGATTTATTTTGGGAATAAACGAATTCTCATACCATTCTTTCCCTTTGAGACGAATTAGTCCAAAACGGGTAGATATTCCGGCGAGGAAAGGTATGCCAAGATAGATGAACACCGTTTTAGCGGAGTCAACTATAGAAATGTTTATATTCAAACCGCTTGCCAATCCCAATAAATTCAAGAAGATGGTAATAAAAATATAAATATACACTGCATAAAAAAGCACCTGAAATACAGCATTAAAGGCGACCAGACCCACTGCTAATTCTCGGTCTCCTTCTGCTAATTCATTCCAGACAATAACCATTGCTATACATCTTGCCAATCCAACGAGAATAACCCCTATCATATATCCTGGATAATTTCGTAAAAAGATGATTGCCAGAAAAAACATTACCACAGGACCTATAATCCAGTTCATAATTAATGATAAGGTTAATAACCGTTTATTTTGGAAAACCCTACCCATTTCTTCGTATTTAACCCGTGCAAGTGGCGGATACATCATAAGAATCAGTCCGATGGCAATAGGAATAGATGTAGTCCCTACTTGCATCTTTGTAATAATCTGGGTAATGAATGGAAGGAAGAAACCTATACCAATACCTACAAAAATAGCAATGAAAATCCATAAGGTTAGAAACCTTTCTAAAAATGATAATCTTTTTACTGTTGAGTTATTCATAAAAAAATCCTTATTTTTAATTATTAAACGATAACTCCAAACAGAATGCCTGTGATAGTTGCCATAATGACAACAAGGGAAATATAGGTTACTGTTTTTTTCAATCCTAAAATATTGTATATAACTATCATGCTGGGAAGAGATAATGCAGGACCTGCTAATAAAAGTGCTAATGCAGGTCCTTTGCCCATACCGGAACCGATTAACCCCTGCAATATGGGGACTTCCGTGAGTGTGGCAAAATACATGAAAGCGCCAACTATAGATGCGAGGAAATTGGCACGGATGGAATTTCCTCCTACTGCGGTATAGACCCATGCATTGGGAATTACCCCTTCATTACCCGGTCTGCCTAATAAAAAGCCTGCTATAAATACACCAGCGAGTAAAAGAGGAAGTATCTGTTTAGCAAAATTCCATGTGGAGGAGAACCACTCCTTTGTTTCATCTGTTCCTGTCAGTGTGATAATTGAAAGACCGATAAAACCAACAGAAAATGCTACTACGGGTTCATGTGGAAAAAGAATTGCAACGATAATACATGCCATAGCAGTAACAATAATTTTCCACCATTGAATTTCAAACCATAATCCAAGAATAATCCCTAAAATAACTCCGGAAAGAGAAGTAAATATCCATTTATATTGAAACATAAAATACCAGAACCCTGTATTACTTTCGGGTTTTCCCCAATTTGCAAATACAAGTATTGCAATCATGGATGCAAAGAAAACGGCAGTTTTCCATAGAGGTCGTGTAGGTTCTGAAACAGGCATGTTTGCATGCCTTTGAGTTCGCTGGATTTCCTCCTTGCGAAAGATTAGAAACATTAACAGTCCAATAATAATACTAAATAAAACTGCTCCTATAGCACGAGCAAGCCCTAATTCTAAACCTAATATACGGGCTGTAAGGATAATGGCTAATACATTAATTGCTGGCCCGGAGTAGAGAAACGCAGTGGCAGGTCCTAATCCTGCACCCATTTTGTATATACCACTAAAAAGAGGTAACACGGTGCAGGAACAGACAGCCAGAATCGTTCCTGATACCGATGCTACTCCATAAGCGATAAACTTATTGGCATCGGCTCCGAGATATTTCATAACGGAGTTCTGACTGATAAACACACCGATAGCACCCGCAATAAAAAAAGCAGGAACAAGGCATAGTAATACATGTTCCCGTGCATACCATTTAATCAGATAAAGTGCTTCCATTACTGCATTATCAAAACGAGGTGTCCCAACAGGGAGAAAATAACAGACAAAAAATATTAAGACAATCAGAAATAAAATTTTCCACTCTTGTTTGAAATTCATAATTTGATTCCTTCTGAATTAATTTAAGTTTGGAGACGTTATTCTTGGGATAGATTTAAAATCTCAAATTGCATTTTTGCTTTTTCAATAATTATGTTTTCTATGCATGATAAAAACATAGGGAGACATTTTAACTTTAACCGATAATATACCCGTAAACCTTCTTTTCGGTCTTCGATAATACCTGCCTGTTTTAATACAGATAGATGTTTTGAAATTGTAGATATGTCATCTTCAATCAATTCTTGTAGTTCGCAGACGCATTTTTCATTTTGGGCTAATTCATTGACGATGAAAAGTCGTGTTGAATGAGATAGAGCCTTTAGTACCTGAGCATGTAATTCATATTTGTCTTTTAATTTTTTGTTCATAATGATTTCCTTATAACAAATTATTGGCTATTTGAAATTATAGCAAAATAGCCAAATAAAATTCAACTTGAATTTTTTATAAAAATATTACCTAATATATCTAATATTCGTTAAAAATAACAGAGATATATTATACCCGAATATCTATTTGAAAATATATTTGGTAATTTGGTAAAATAAGAATATTAACAACCCATGCTAAAGGAGAATAAATATGAAAGAAATTAAAGTGTTAGGTCCCGGTTGTATGAAATGCGTTCAATTATATAACAACGCAAAAACCGCAGTAGATGAACTTAAAATGGAATGTGATATTGAAAAAGTTTCCGACATCCAGAAAATCATGGACTATGGAGTTATGATGACACCCGCACTGGTTGTTGATGGTGAAGTAAAGACAGCAGGGAAAGTCCCTTCCGTTGAAGAAATAAAAAAGATATTAGCATCATAATCCTACGATATTACATTATAATTATAATTTAGAGGAAGAAGATATGAAAAATATTATCTCTGCTTTACTAATTCTTTTTGTTTGTGTTTCATTAGGTTATCTTGTATATTCAGAAGTCAGAAACAATCGAGTTATTGTTTCTGATGTGAAGAAACAAGTTAAAGAAGAGGTTCCACAAGAGGATAGCACTTCTTCAAAAGATACTGCCACTAATTCAAAAATTAATGAAAAGGTTATTGTGTATTATTTTCATGGAACTGCTCGTTGTCCTACATGTCGAGCAATTGAAAAGTATGCAAAAGAAGCAGTTGAAAATGCCTTCAAGACGGAATTGGAAACAGGGAAGTTGGAATTCCGAAGTGTAAATGTTGAGGAACCGCAAAATGAGCATTTTATACAGGACTTTCAACTATCTACACGTTGTGTTGTTGTAGAATGGAATGTAAATGGAAAACCTCAAGACTGGAAACGTTTAGAGAGGGTCTGGGAACTGGTTCATGGAGATAAAGTAAAATATTATGACTACATACAGGAAAATGTCCGTCACTATTTGAAGGGATAAATACGGAATGCAATTTTTATTGGCTCTCTCATCTGCGGTATATCTGGGTCTCCTAACATCTATCAGTCCCTGCCCTCTTGCAACAAATATTGTTGCTATCTCCTATATATCTAAGAAAATAACGCACCCCGGTTTCGTTCTATTGAATGGGTTTGTTTATTCCATAGGTAGAACTATTGCCTATATTATACTCAGTTTTATACTTGTGAAAAGTTTGTTAGATATGCCGTTTCTTTCACATTTCCTGCAGAAATATATGAATAAAGTTATTGGACCTCTTCTTATCATCGTAGGGATGTTTCTTCTCGACCTTATAAAAATTAATCTCAATATATCTTTTAAGATGGAAAACTTTAATAAGAAAGTTGAAGAGTGGGGATTGTTAGGGGCTTTTCTACTTGGATTACTTTTTGCCTTATCCTTTTGTCCAACCTCCGCTGCATTATTTTTTGGTGGATTAATACCGTTGGCTACAAAAACAGGCTCTGATTTTACAGTCCCATTTTTCTATGGAATTAGCACGGGTATTCCCGTTATTATTTTTGCTTTTCTTATTTCATTTAGCACATCCAAAGTTAGTAAAGCATATAATTTTTTATCATCTGCCGAACTCTGGGCACGAAGGATTACAGGGATAATTTTTATCCTTGTGGGTATTTATTTAACCCTCATTAATATATTCAAGATAAGTCTTTCCTGAAAATAGTGCAGGTATTGCTGTCTGGAGGAGTAATTGTTTCCCCTGCAAGTTATATACAAGATTAAATATTCGTAAATCAGGCGAATGCAAAAATGGGAATGAAGTGTAGTATTGGGTTTAATATGTATTTACATAAACGTGTAGATGATATTACAGTTCTAATAGTTCTTTTATTTTCTGGGTTAATATTTGAATAGAGAAAGGTTTGTTGAGCAAATGCACTTCTTGTAAAGGTTGAAGTTCATGAGTTATAAGTTCTTCTGCATAACCTGAGATAAACAGTGTTTTTAAGGATGGGATAAATTCTTCTATTCTTTTAGATAAATCAAAGCCGTTCATTACAGGTAAAATAACATCAGAAATGAGTAACTTTATCTTACCTTTATTTTCTTTGGCTAATTTTATAGCCTCTATTGGGTCAGTTGTCAAGATAGGTTCAAAGCCCATTCGAGAAATAATATAACTTAACGTGTCTAAGACGCTTTTTTCATCATCTATAATTAGAACTGCTCCTCTTTTTTCTTCGGGTATTACATCAAGTTCTGGTATCCAGTCTTTTGTGTCATTTTTATTTTCGCTTGTTTCTTCTTTATATCTTGGCAGATAAATAGTGAACGTAGTTCCCTTGCCCACAGTGCTTTCTACAGTTATAAAACCATTATTTTGTTTAACGGTTCCATACACAGTTGCTAAACCTAAACCTGTGCCCTCGCCCTGTTTTTTGGTTGTAAAGAATGGTTCAAAAATATGCGGCAGGATGTCGGGATGTATACCTGTCCCAGTATCGGATATTTTGATAAGTACGTAATCGCCTGTGGTGGCTTCAATGTATTTTTTAGTGAATTCTGAATCTATCGTTATGTTCTCCGTTTTGATAGTAATTTTTCCATCATTAGGAATTGCATCACGAGCGTTAACGCACAAGTTAAGTATAATTGTATCGATATGGGCAGAATCCGCAAACACATCCCATAAATTATCAGCGGGTTGGAATTCAATGAGGATTCTTTCAGGAATAATTCTTTTTAAGAGTTGTAGATTTTGTTGTATTTCTTTGTTAATATTAATCACTTTGGGTTGAGTAGATTGCTTCCTTGCAAAGGCAAGGATTTTTTTGTGTCAGATTTGCTGAACGTTCAACAGCATTGCGAATTTCTATGAGATAGTTTTTAATTGGTTGTATTTCCTTCTCTTTGAAAAGTGCCAGTTCGATATTTCCCATAATAACACTTAACATATTATTGAAGTCATGGGCAATACCTCCAGCAAGTCGTCCTAATGCCTCTAATTTTTGGGAGTGTATAAGTTGTTTTTGTAGTTCTTCTTTTTCTTGTTCTAATTGTTTTTGTTCAGTAATGTCTGAAAGGATATGTATCACTCCTATAATCTGGTTATCATCATTAAATACAGGGTCTGCGACCACTTCATACCATTTATTATTCTGTTGGAATAGCGCTCGTTCTCTTCTTTTTGTTTTCATTAATTTTATTACTGGGCAGAAGGAAGGTGGTTCCTTTGTGTGGTGAATGATTTCCCAACATCTTTTACCTAATACCTCTTCAGGGGCGAGATTTAAAATTTCCTTAACAATACTATTGGTGCGTGTAATTTTGAATTCCTCATCTAAAAACCAGATAACACTGTTGATGTTTTGGTAAGCCTTTTCCCATTCACGATTTAATCTTTTTATTTCTTCTTCAAATCTTTTTTGTTCTGTAATATCTGTGAATATACATGCAAAGTGTTTGGGACCTGTTTTATATGCATAGACTAAATAATATCTGTTTAAACTCTTTGTTAAATTTACAAAGGTGATAGGTTTACCTGTTTTGACCACATGAGCATACGTGTTAATCCAGAAGGGTTCCAAGTCGGGTAATACCTCTTTTACTCGTTTTCCAATGACATTTTCTATTTTAAGTCCAGTCATATTCTCAAAGGCTGGATTTACAATAATGAATCGGTAATCCACTGGATTTCCTTCTTCATCATATATCATTTCATGTTCTGCAAAGGCTTCTTGCATTGAGTAGAATAGGTTCTTGAAATTTGTTTGAGTTTCTCGAAATTCAGTAACATCAAGCATAGACCCAAAAATAACATCAATTGAACCATCAGTAGCCTTCAAAGGGGCAATATATGCAATGAAATGTCGCCTCTCCCCATTAATTTGGAGGACAAAATCGGGATTTTGGAATGCACTTCCTTGAAGGGCAATATTACATGCATCTACAAAAAGTTTATGGGTTTCTTTATCAAAAAGGTCAGAGTCGGTGAGCTGTATGATTTCATTCGGTTGTTTATTAAAGAAACATGCATATGTTTTGTTTACTTTTATATATTTTAGATTTTTGTCTTTAATAAAGATCCCCGTTGGTAATAAGTCCAATATATATGCTAATGTTATTTGAGAACACTCAGGATTCTCTATGTTATTGTTTTTATGATTGCTTTTTTTTGAATTACTCATAGTTTGTTAACTCCTTAAAACAAACCTGGTTTCTTCCTTTTTCTTTTGCTAAATATAACATTTCATCCGTATATTTAATTATACTGTCTATTGTATCTTTACCCTGAATGAGTATACCCCCTATGCTTACTGTGATTTTATGCTTCCCTGTAATTGTGTCAATTTCATTTTCTTGGATAGTGGTGTTAAGTCGTTTTAATGTATTTATTGCGTCTTGTTTGTTAATATTTGGTATAACGATAAGAAATTCTTCACCACCGATTCTGCCTAATAAGTCATAAGGTCTTAATTGACTGCGGATGAGTTTTACAAATCCTTTTAATACGTCATCGCCTGTTTGATGTCCATACGTATCATTTATTTTTTTGAAATAGTCTAAGTCGCACATTGCAATGCATGTTTGGAGGTTGTTTCTTTCAGCACGTTCCAATTCTTCTTGAAGTCGCTCAAATACGCCACGTCTATTTAAGACGCTGGTGAGTGGGTCATGAACAGCCTCGTATTCAAGGGCTTTTTGTGTTTCAATTAGTTTTTTTTGTAAGGTGGCTGTTCGTAGTCCGACTCGTATCCGTGCCCATAATTCGTCATTATCAAATGGTTTACAGATATAGTCATCGGCACCCGCTTCCAATCCAGCAATAACATCTTCTTTATCTGTTTTTGTGGTTAGGATAATGATGTATGTTGATGCTTCCTTATTTGCTTTACGAAACATTTTTACAACGTCAATACCATCTAATTCAGGCATGACCCAATCGAGTATTGCAAGCAAAGGAGGGTCTTTAGTCAATAATTCGAGGGCTTCTTTGCCATTTGTTACATCAATAGGATTATACCCCCATTTTTTTAAAACGGAAGTAAGGATTAATCGGGATACAGTATCATCTTCGGCTACCAAAATGTTTATTTCTGCATGATTCTCACTCATTGAATAGTTCCTTTAAGTATGTTCTCAGTTCTTCAAATTGTGATTCCAATTGTGGTATGTATTTTTTAGCATCATTTTCTTTTCCTTCTTTACATAATTTTTCAATCTGAGATGCAATTTCACGAAGTCTTTCAGCCCCGATATTTGCAGAAGCACCCTTAATCGAATGAGCTTGCCGTTCCGCATCATTAATTCTATTTTCTGAGATGGATGTTTTTAGGGTATCTATTTGTTTAGGTATGTCTTCCAAAAAACTGAGTATAACCGTATTTGCCAAGTTTTTATCATCCATAACCCGTTTCATGAAGGATTTATAATCGAAAAGGGTCTCCTTTTGGAAGAAGGAGGTTGAGACGGGTGAGGCTTTTTCCTTTGCATCTTCTTTAGGTGCGGTAACGATAATATTTTGCTCAGTATCTTTCTGTGTTTTATCGGGTAGATATTTTTCCAAAATATCAATTATTGATTCCATAGAGATAGGTTTGGCTATATAATTATCCATACCTACTTGCAGACATTTTGTTCTATCTTCCTCAAATGCGTGAGCGGTCATAGCAATAATGGGAACATTATGATTTAAGACTGGTGAAAGAGGGTCTCTAATAATTTGAGTTGTTTGAAAACCATCCATCTCTGGCATCTGGATATCCATAAAAACGATGTCATAATCTTTTTTGCTCAACATTTCCAAGGCTTCTTTGCCATTATTAGCGGTATCAGGTGTTATTCCTAATTTATTTAACATTCCGACCGCAACTTTTTGATTTACCACATTATCCTCAACCAATAGCACATTGGCATTGAATTGTTTTCGCTGTTTTTGAAGTTCGCGAATGCTATGTCGTGTTAAGATAAATGGATTATAGAATGGTTTTTTCTCACCTTGTTGCCATGATTTTCGTAAACTCAATAATGTAGTTAAGACTTCAAATAATTCTAAATGGCGAACAGGTTTGGTCAGGTATGCGGAAAATCCAATGTCTTCAAATTTTTTTGCATCACCGCGTGCACCGATGGAAGTGAGTAGGATAAGTATTGTATCTTTTAGTTTTTCATCGCTGAGAATAATCCTTCCTAATGCCTCGCCATCAATTTCTGGCATTTGCATATCTGTGATGCAGATAATGAACGGGTCATTTTCTTTTTGGGCTGTTTTAAGTTTTTGAAGGGCAATAAAGGCATTAGGTGCTTCATCTGGTCGAGCACCCCATGATTTAAGACGGATATGAAGGATTTCTCGATTACTTGCGTTATCATCAACAATAAGAATACGAACATTTTGTAAATCTTCTGGGAAGATATATTTAGGTTTGTTCTCCTCTTTTTGTTTTTTAAGTCTTACCGTGAACCAGAAGGTAGAACCTTTGCCATATTCACTTTCAACGCCGATACTACCACGCATAAGTTCAACAAGTTGTTTTGATATAGCAAGACCCAGACCTGTCCCTCCATATTTCCGCGATGTGGAGGAATCAATCTGAGTAAACTTTTCAAATAGAAGATTAATTTTATCCTTTGGAATTCCAATGCCTGTATCTCTCACAATAAATTTTAGGAAAGCCTCTTCTTCTGTAGTTTCTAAACATTGCACTTTAATTGTTACTTCCCCTTGGTGAGTAAATTTTATTGCATTGCCGACAAGATTTGTTAGAATCTGTCGTAGACGACCTGGGTCGCCAATAAGGGAAGAGGGCACGTTTTCATCGATAGAGAGAATAAGTTCTAAATCCTTTTCACTCGCTTTTATTGCCATGAGTCGAGAGAAATCTTCTAAAAGACTTATGAGGTCAAAGTTAATATGTTCTAAATCTAATTTTTGGGCTTCGATTTTTGAGAAGTCTAAAATATCATTAATCAATGCAAGGAGAGAATCGCTACTGGATTGTATAGTTTCTGCATAATAACGTTGTTCGGGGTTGAGGTCTGTATCTAAGAGGAGGCTGGTCATACCGATGATAGCATTCATCGGTGTGCGAATTTCATGACTCATATTAGATAAAAATTCACTTTTTGCAATACTTGCCATCTCTGCTTTCATGGCAAGGTCATGGGCTATTTTAACTGCGTCTTGAAGCTTTTGATTTGCTTCTTTTAATGCCTGTTCATTCTTCTTTTCTTTTGAAATGTCGATAAAACAATCTAAGATTTTATTTTTCCCACCAACACTTATAATTTTCGCAGATTTCAAAACGGGTAATTGCTCCCCTTTTGCTGTTAGTATTATTTTCTCTTCATTGATTATTTCAGTCCCAGGCTTGTTCATTGGGCATTTTCCAACGTCGGTGGGACATAGAAATTTATGGCAAACATGTCCAACAATACATTCTCTTTCCGCTCCAAACATTTGTGCCCCTGCTGGATTGATATACTCAATAATATGGGTTTCTGCATCAATCAAGATAACACCTGCCTGAACACTTTCCATAAGTGTTCGCTGGAATAGTTCGCTTTCTATAAGTTTTTGTTTCTGATGGTATTCTTCTGTTACATCACGAAAAATAAGTACAGCTCCAACCATGTTACCTTCTGAATCATGAATGGGAGTACAGCTATCGGCGATGTTATATTCCTTACCATTTCTGGAGATTAATAATGTATTATTCCCGATATCTACTTCTTTACCTGTTTTTAGTGTTTTTTCAACTGGATTTTCTATTACCTGTTTTGTGGTGTAATCTTTAAGATGAACAACATCTTTAATAGGCTTGCCAATAACTTCGGTGTCGGTTTGACCTAAAAGAAGTTGAGCAGGACGATTTATTTCAACAATATTTCCAGTAATATCTACACTAATGACAGCGTCACCGATGGAGTGCAAGGTTGCTTTAATAAGTCCCCTGCTGTGATAAAGTTCTGATGTCCTTTGATTTACAAGATTTTTAAGAGATTGATTATAATTTACAAGAAGAGAAATAGTAATTGTTAATAAAATAGATAGGAATAGTCCTATACTAAAAGTTGTGATAATGCTATAAATAGAGTAGTAGCCTAACAAATTAGCAGGGGTGATTAATATGCCATATAAATTTTGGAATGCCAAAAGAGGAAAGAAAAGGTAATTGGCATTGGATAGCCTTAAAGCGTCTGATAAATCATTTATTGTAAATGAAGAAAAGATTTCGGAGATTTTGTCTGGACTAAATATTTGCAGAAATGAGAACTTATGCCAGACATTTTTTAAGGTTAGCTCTTCATAATATAATGAAGAGTAGATAAAGGTGCGGATATCTATGATTATAGATACGTAGCCTTGTGGTTCATTCCCTTTTAAAACAGGTTGAAATAGAATTGTATATTCATTATTAGCATTCAAAAAGCTTGGTATTATCGGTGATGTCATGGATGCTCGTAGTGTTTTTAAGGAATGTCTCGCTGTGTTTACAAGTAAGGGGTAAGAACTTATATCCATTCCCTTTAAGTGGGATATATTTTGTGGACTTGAAATATACAAGACGGGTAGATATTCATCTTTTTCTTTCACAGGGATTTTTGACCCATTTGTGTCAAACTCCCAAATAAAAAAATCATCTTGACTTTTTTGTTTTATTAATGTTTCGAAATCTTTTCTTTGTTCGTGTTTTACAATAGGTATCCAAAGCAAGGAAAAGTTTGTATCTTTTAATAACGGTTTTGTGAAGTTTAAGAACTCTTCTTGTGTTATCTCTTCACTACTTTGGAAGAAAGTGGCAATAGTAAGCAGTTTTAATTTTTGTATATCTCGTATATCCTCTTTTAGTTTAGTTATTTTTATTTTTGTCGTAATAAAAAAGTTTTCCCAGTTGTGTTTTTTGTTATTTGTATAGACGGTCCATGTTATAGATAGGACGATGGTTAATGATACAAGGAAGGCTAAGATTGCTTCAGCATGACGGGTGGAAGAATCCTTTTTTGAATTTCTCTGGCTAAAACCTATTCCAGATAGAAGGATAAAAATGATGATGAGTGAAGTGAAAGTAACGGTAGGATACGTGTGTTTCCAAACAAGGATTTTCCAATTTTTTGCGTCAATGTCCATTCCAAGAACAGCTACTATTTTATTAGAAGCCTTATCGTGAATAGGTGCAATTCCACTTATCCAGATACCCCATTCATCAGGTAAAGGTCCTTCAACGAAGGGTTCACCTGTATCAAAACAGTTGATAAGTTCATCAGACGCTTCCTCGTATATCTCTCCAGGTTTTGCAGGTGGTATTTCTTGTTCTGTACCTTCTTGGGTATCAAGGTAAAAAAATACCTGATTTTGTTCATTTCTGCCCATAAGATAAATGTATTTGCAATCAGGGATAAGGGACTTCAAGATGTAAAGTCTCTTTAATATAGAGTTATATTGTAGATTATCAAAATCTTGTTCTGAACCCGTAAAATTTTTGATGACATCAGTGTCAATACTTTCCGCAATGTTTGTTGTTTGAGCAAGGACAAGTTTTCGGAGCCATTGGTCGCTCGAATGGTAGACTCTATAAGTCCAGAATGCCCCACATATTATGGTAATAGTCAGGAAGGATAGAACATACCACCGAGATAGCCAACGAAGATAATTTTGCATATCTGAACCTCCACGGTTTTAACGCATTCCAAAGAGGAACCGCAATATTTTATATTTTCCTATAATAAAGTGGTAAATAACAAATATAAGAATGACAGAAAATAAAATAATAATGAAAAATTGATGCCATATATTTATGTTCCATTGAATTACATAATAGGCAACAACAACAATGATTGTTTGATGAATAAGATATATAGGATACGAGGCTTCGGTAAGATATTGTAGCCCTTTTGAGGTGCAGTGTAGGTATTTTTTGCTGTAACTTAATATCCAAATAAGCCAGAACCATGAATTAAACCGACGCAGGATATAAAATAGAACATCCATAGTTGAGTACTTTGCAAATGGAGGGAAAATGGAAATTATGATAATATAGGTTGACATGGTTATAATGCCGAGGTATAGGGATAAGTCTTTTTCTTTGTAGATTGCATGTTCGATGGATTCGTGAGATGCAATGAAGAACCCAATAATGAAATAGGTGTAGTAGTAGAAGGGGTTCTTATCACTAAAAAAGGGTATTTGCTCTGCTAATCCTGAGATGATAGGGTATAGGAGTAATAAACTATGTTTAGATATTTTTTTATCTATTGATTCGGAACGTTTTCTCAATATGGAAAATAAAGGTATCGATAGGATACTGAATATATAAAGATAAAGAATGAACCAGAGATGGGCAGGGGTAAATGAACCGTTGTATCCTGTGAAGTTATCCTTAATACTTGTGAAGTATTGAGAAATAAATTGTAGGAATGAAGTATTTGGTTCGTGTTTTAAGTAGGCAAAATAAGGTTGTGGTGGAACAATAATGAAGATGCCGAAAATAAGAGGGATTAGAAGGCGTCGTGTCCGTTCAATAAAATATTCTTTGTCAGTCCTTTTTAAGGTAGCGTAGTAGGAAGACATACCTGCTAATAGGAATAAAAGGGGCATATGCCACGGAGAGAGAAGAAAGACAAATATATTTATCAATGGATGTGTTTCTGAACCTTTAACATAAAAGGATTCATATTCAAAGAAGACCATTGCGGTATGAAACGGAATTAGAAGCAGTACAGCAATAATTCGTAGCCAATCGATATATCTTTTTCTGTCGAACCCTGAAAATGGAGGAGTTTGCATATTTCAGTAATGTAAAAGGTGTTTGTAATGTTTGTAATACTGTGCTAACTTTTCTTTTGGTCTAAAGTTTTGCGTACCATTTTTAATAAATCTTTTCTTCCAAAGGGTTTATTGAGCAAATTTAGTCCTTCATCGAGTATGAAGTTTGTGTGTATCGAATTTTCTGTATAACCTGTGGATAGAATAACGGGTAATTGGGGTTTGATGTTTTTAATTCTATTATAAACCTCTTTTCCACCTAATACGGGCATGATAACATCTAAGATTGCGAGGTCAATTTCCTGAATGTGTTTGAAAAAGATATTGAGAGCTTCTTCGCCATTTTCAGCGGAGAAAACACGATAACCAGCCTGCTCAAGAATACGTGTAGCCACAGAACGGACAGCAGAGTCATCTTCTGCTAAAAGAATGGTCTCATTTCCAGTAAGAGGAACTTCACTTTCTTCCTCTTTATCACCTTTCTTGATTTCTATCTCATCCATAACAGCTGGTAGGTAAACTTTAAAAGTTGTTCCTTTATGTTCTTCAGAATAGGCATGGATAATCCCACGATGTTGTTGAACCAGCCCGTATACGGTAGATAGCCCTAATCCTGTTCCTTTGCCTGGGTCTTTAGTCGTGAAAAATGGGTCGAAACAATGTTCCAAAACATCTTTGTCCATTCCCACACCTGTATCTGTAACAGATATTAAGACATACTTTCCTGGGTCTGCCCATGGGATACCTCGTGTTTGTTCTTCTGATAGGTAGATACTTTTAGTTTCGATGATAAGTTTTCCGCCATCTGGCATAGCATCATTGGCATTGGTACAAAGATTCATGAGTATAACTTCAATAGCATTGGGGTCTGCTTCAATCTGAGGAATTGATGGGTCATATAAAGTCGTAATCTCGACATTTTCTTGAATAAGTCGTTGTATCATACCTAATATATTTTTAACAATATCATTAATATTTATGACCATTTTTTTAAGAATTTGTTTTCTTGCAAAAGCTAATAGCTGTCGGACTAATGTGCTTGCTTTTTGATTTGAGGATTCAATTTCTTTGATATAGGTAAGTACAGGTGAGTCAGGAGGTAATTCTCTCTCTGCTAATTCTGCATAGCCCATCATTACGAGAAGGTGATTGTTAAGGTCGTGAGCAACACCACCTGCCAATTGTCCGATACTTTCCATTTTTTGGGACTGCTTTAAGTCATTAAGAATAGTTAATTCTTGGGTAATATCTCTAAAAGTAATTACAAGGTTAAATAATTCTCCATTTTCACTGAATAGGGGAGAGATAGCATATTCTACGGTATAGAAGATATGCTCTTGCCTTGATAGCTCATATTCACCCCGGATTACCTTGCCAGATTTGAGTATATTTAATTTTTTAATTATTTTTTCCTGATAAAAATATTCGCTGAAGAAAGTTGATATATGTTTTTTTACAATAGTGTTTAGTTCAATTCCAGAAATTTTAGTTACTGCGGGATTTGCATAAATAATGATGCCTTCCAAATCCGTAATAATAACCCCTTCATCGGTAGATTCGATAGTTTTGATGAGCAAATCTCTTTGTTGTTCTATTTTTCTTTTTTCTTGATTGATAATTGCTAATGCTAATTGGTCAGCAACCTGACATGCGAAATTTATTTCATCATCGTCCCATGTATGTTTGTTATTTGTGTATTCAAAACAGATAAGACCAACATTTTTTCCACCGACACGAATACCTACATCTAACATAGATTTAATATCGAGGGGTATTAAGTAATTTTTGCCATATCCACAGGTTCGTGGGTCTTCTAATGCATTATGTGCGTCTATGTATTTTGTATTTTTCAATTCTTTAAACTCATTAGCAAAATCTTCTTCCGTTAATACGAATCCAGAGGAGTGGATATTAATGGAATATTCATAATGGTCAATGCAGATTAATTTTGTAGCATTTTCATTGAAGAGCCAGATATTAACGCGTGGAATTTTTAATTTTTTACCAATTTCTTCGGTAGTGATTCGTGCTAATTCGTTAAAGTTGCCTTCGGCGACTTCAGGACGTGTGAGAATATATGAAATGATTTCCCGTTCGAGAATTACACGGTTTGTTTTTTCTTTCTCTTTTTCCTCTCTTTTTTTCTTTTCATCTATATCAAAGATGTATCCCTGGAGATAAAGGAACGTATCATTATCCCAGACACCTGTCCCAATTTCTTCAACCCATTTGAAGTATCCATCATGATGTAGAACACGGTAGAAAAGATGGAAAGTTTGTCTTTGAGCAATTTTTTCGTTAATTTCATTGTAAACATAATCTAAATCTTCTGGGTGTATCAGTTGGGCATATGTGATGCGTGATGTAAGTAAATCCTCTTTTGAATATCCAGTAAGGTCAAAGATACCGTCAGTAATATAAAACATTGTATAGTTTTCGTCGTTCTTGCATATATAGACGACACCAGGAAATTGCTCTGTTAAGACGCGGTATCTTCGTTCACTCTCTTCTAATTTTTTCTGGGCTATTTTTGATTGTTGGAGGAGTGATTCTAATTTAATATTGGTTTTAATATTACGATATGCGGATATGATGGATATAATAGAGATAATAAGCAAAGTCCAGATGATAAGAAGTGAAGCAATCAGGTAAGGATGTTGTTTAAGGAAATAAGAAATGGTTTCCGTTTCTGCTTTGTCAAAAGGTGGAAGCTTGAGTTTACTTATTAATGCTTTAACACCGAGATAATTTTGTGGTGTTGTCCAGCCTGCTGAATCGAAACATTGTGCCTCTATGCTATCAGGGGAGATTTTTATAAGTGCTATGATAACCTTTTTTTTGACTTCTTCTGGAACGGTGTTATGGACAATACAACACGATTCGGGATAGGCATCGGTACTATGTGGAAATGTGATAGTACGGTCATCTTTTGGATTTAATATTTTTATGTCTTTGGATTGTATGATTCCATCATTAATAAATTTTTGGAGGTAGAATGCGCTTATACATCCTGCATCGGTAGTGTCTGATAGAACCGAACGAACAACTGCATCATGACTGCCAGTAAAAATTAATGATGATAAATCTTGATATGGGTCTATTCCGTGAACCTTGAATTCATATAGAGGAAGTATCCAACCAGAGAAGAAATATTTACCTGGGGCGGAGACAGATTTACCTTTCAGTTGTTCTAAATCATTAATATCGGTGCGGTTTGCTTTACAAAAGATGACCCCTGCTTGATGTTCAATATTTTTATTAGGTCCTTTGCGCGAGATTGTTGAGATGACAGAATAATTAGCCATATTCTCTGCATAAATGAATATGTAAGGATTACATATTATAAAGTCGAGTTCACCCCATGGAATGATTTGAAGAAGCTGTTCATCAGAAAGAGTTAAAAATTTTATTTCAAATTCAGGAAGTTCCGCAGATAAATAGTCTGTGAAGGGTTTGATGTAGTCAGGATTGGAAAGTTGTTCTGTAAATTTTTGGTAGCCAAATGTAATTACTTTTTTAGTAGTTAGCGTGGCTGTATCAGCATTGTTAAAAATCGTATTTGTAAGAATAAAAATGTTGAATAATAGTGTTAACATGTTTGCATATCTTATGTTGTTAGTTCATTATAATAAAAATGATATGTTATTTGCACTGATTATGCAAGTAAGAATATGTAATTTTACAATTTAATTTTTCTATTAAATAAGGCCTCTGAACAAAGGAGATGGGTTGTTTTAGGATAAATTATGTATGTAATTACAAGATAAAATCTCGAAGAAAATGAAACGTTTATTTTCATCCGTTTAATTTTATTTTTATCTGTTTCAGTTTAAAAATTATTTGTTCATTTTTTTTAGCATAGAGGTTTTATATAAATTTATTGTATTTAGAGGTATTTTGTTAAATTTTTAACAAAATCTCTTATTTCATCTCGAACTCTACGGTAAATATTCAGTTTTTCTTCATCTGTTTTTGCAAATTGAGCTAAATATGGAGGGTCATCAAAGCCGATATGGATAACTTTGACTTTTCCTGGAAATAAGGGACACTTTTCTCTTGCATTATCACAAACTGTGATAACGAGGTCGAAATCTTTTATTGGCAATTCATTAATAGTTTTTGAATACTGCCCAGACATATCTATGCCTGATTCTTTCATGACATAAACCGCATAGGAGTTTAAACCATGTTTTTCGACTCCAGCGGAAAAGGCTTCAATAATATCAGCCCAAAAGTGTCGTGTCCAGGCTTCAGCCATCTGGCTTCTGCATGAATTACCTGTACATAAGAACAAAACGTTTTTCTTTATATTTTTAGACATTTTATTACACTCCTTTCATTCTTAAAAATGTATGCCTTATTGTTAATTACAAGAGTCTCTAAAATTTTTAATACGGTGGAACGTAAGATAATTAGCGTCATGGAAGTTGTTAGCACCGCCTAAAAAGTCATCGTATGCGGTTCTTACAACAGCGATAATGTCGTCATTTTCAAATACCCAATCTGCATATTGAAAACCATGTTTTTCAGTATCTTGGTGATGTAGTATCATTTTACACGGCGTCCACTGAAATAGGTCGGGACTATATGCTAACACTAATGTATTTCTAATTTTTGCAGAATGTTGTTTTTTTACCTCCTCTTCTGTAGGCCAATTACACAATGTCCAATATTTTTGTGTTTTTTCATCATAACGGATTGTGAATTTGGTGGATCCACCATTAAAATTTATGAAACCTTTTTCAGGGTCAAAATGGATTGTTTTACCATCATTATCAATCTCTACCATTGCACATTTTCCGCCCTTACGAGTATCCACTCTCAAAATGTTTACTAAAGTATTATTTTTTGTTGGTACAATATTTCCTTCTAACCAGGCATAAAATTCACCATTAAGCCAATCTTTGGATTTTGCGATATAATTGCTAAAAGTCCAGTTTCTTGAATCTAACAGGTTGGAATCAATAGGAGCACTCATCACTATTGCCCTATAACGGTCACCCCAACGCTCACTCCCCATAGCGTCTTCAAAGGCTCGCCATAGTTTGCCATTAAACTCAATAATAGGTACAGGTGCAGTGTGATATTGGCCAATCTCTAAAATGCCGAAATTCCGCGTAGATGGTTCAGTCCATATATAGCCCTCGTCAACGGATTTGCGAATAACAATGTTCCCATGATGTTTATCTGTGCCTAAGAGATAAACAGAGTTGTTGTGAACAAAAATGCTTGCCCAGAACATCCCTCTGACAGTGGAAATTCGCCTCCATGAGTTACCAGAATCATCAGAACGATAAACATGAGTTACTGCAAGTGTATGTTCGGTAGACATCGGACCAAATTCATCATGTTTCGCAAGATATACACATTCCCGAAGACTAATAATACCTGGCGAACCTATATATATCCCAGAATTTGCAGGAGAATATGCGACAATAGTCCCTGGTGGAAGTTCAGCAAAATATAGGGCAATGGACAAGGTCATGATAAAGTAGGGTACCATAAATGGATTCCTTTTTATGAACTGGTTTAATATAAAACATATTCGAAAGGGATTATATGAGTTATGAAAGATATAATTCAAGGTTTTAATATACCTAACGATAAGTAAATATAGGTAATTTGACTTTTATACTTCGGTTTTGGTATAAATGGTAGAAATTTTATAGAAGGTAAGGGATATGTCTATACTTATTAAGCAAATTTTAGATATAGAGGGAAAGGCTGAAAGAATATTAGAAGAGGCTCGACAAGAAGCCAAAAAGATTGTTGAACGTGCTGAAGAAGAAGCCAAAAAGATTGTAGAAGAAATAGAAAAAAGTAATGAAGAAAAGATTAAGAAGTATCGTGAAAGTGCTGAACAGAAAGAAAAGCAAGAAGAAGAAAAATTAAAGATTGAAGGTGAATCAGAAATAAGAAAGGTACGTGAAGTTCCGCAGAGTAAAATTGAAGAGCAAGTAAAATTTGTTGTGAATAGGCTCAAACAGTTTTAGGGAAAGAAAGTACGGGCTATGGCTATAGACCGAATGAAAAAAGTTACATTATTATCGCCAAAGAAGGCATCACAGCGGTTGCTTAAAACGTTGCACAGTTTGGGCATTTATGAAGTAACGGATGTTCTAACTAATTATCCTGAATTGAAAGAGTGCTTAAAACGGCCTGATATTGTAACAGAAGAAATTGATACAAATTTACAGAAAATACAAACGATTTTATCTTTGTTGGATATTTTTGCTCCTGTAGTAAAAGGATTTATTCAGGGTTTGGCACCTGTTCCGTTATTAATTACCAAAGAGGAATTGGATAATGCTCTTCATAAGTTTAATTTAGAAGAAGTTTTTCGTGTAGCACAAGACCTTGATGTAGAATATCGGAAGGTGGAGAGGGCTATATCCACAATTGAAAATCAAATTGTGGAATTAGAACCGTTTGAAGATTTACCGTTTACCATTCGCGATTTTAAGAGCACAAAAAGGGTAAAACTTTTATTTGGCAAGATTTCTTATGCTTCTTATTTGGAATTGATTAATAAGGGTTCGTTAAACAAAAAAACGGCAATAGAATTGGTACATCATGGAACGTGTTATCGGCAAACAGGGGAAGTTAATGATATTCCAAAATACACAGCCAAGGATGAGGTTTGGGTACTTGTAGCATGTTTACCTATGGATATTGAAGAAGTTCAAAAAGTTTTAAGGGAAAATGGCTTCGAAGAGATTGTATTACCAGAAATTTTTGGAACTGTTCGTGACCATATCCGAGAACTTAAGGCAGATCTGGCAGGGTTACGTGTGCAAGCCCAAGAAATTGCAAATAAAGCACATAAACTGTCTGTTCACCGTCGGACAGTCGAGGTATTGAAGGCTTATTGGGACAATAAAAAACGGATGGTTATGTCCAAAACATTAGCAGTTGAGGGAAAGTATATCCAGATATTAACAGGTTATGTTCGTGAAAGGGACTTGGAAAAATTAAGTCAGACATTGAAGTCTGAGATGCCGGAAGTTTCGATATTAGTAGATGACCCTGCACCAGGGGAAGATGTTCCAATAAGTATTACATTACCCCCATTAGTACGTCCTGTCCAGATGTTAATTAATATGTATGGTTTACCTCCTTATGATTTCTTTGACCCATCACCTTATTTGATGTGGGGGTTTTACTTATTTTTTGGGATATGCTTCGGCGATGTGGCTTATGGGCTGATTTTGTTATTAGCAAGTCTTTACCTTATGAGACGAACCAAACCTTATGAAGGTATATATAATTTTTCAAAATTACTATTTTTTGCCTCCTTACCGACAATTTTATTCGGTTTTCTATTAGGTTCTTTTTTTGGTGATTTATATAAACCTGAATATTTAGGTGAAAATAATATTTTCCAGAGGGTAATTGAAAAAACGACAATACTAAATCCAATGGACCAGCCAGTAGTATTATTGCTTTTTGCTTTGTTTATTGGGATTGTAAATCAATTTTTTGGCATCGGTTTGAAAATGTATGGTATGGCAAAGCGAGGTGATAAAGCAGGAGCAATTATGGACGGATTATTATGGCTTATCGCTTTGCCTGGCTTTATTATCATCGTTAGTGGTATGTTTATTACTCCACCAGTGTGGTTGAATTGGCTTGGTATCGCATTATTTGGGTTAGGAGCATTAGGGTTAGTCTTAACTCAGGGACGCGACCAGACAAACCCAATTGCCCGATTTATTACAGGGTTAATTAGTCTTTACGGTATTGTAGGTAGTTATGGTATCACCGCATTTATTGGTGACACGATGTCGTATTGCCGTTTATTGGCATTAGGATTAACTACCTCTATAGTGGCTATGTCTTTCAACATGATTGCGAATCTTGTACGCCCCATCCCTTATGTAGGGTTTTTCATATTTATTTTTGCTTTGGTTATTGGACACATGTTTAATTTCCTGATTAGCGTAATGGGTGCTTTTGTGCACTCAATGCGTCTTATTTTAGTTGAATTCTTTGGTCGCTTCTACGAAGGTGGTGGAAAGGCGTTCGAACCGTTAGGTTTTAACTCTGAAAATGCAATTTTAGTAAGTTCTGATGAGAAAAAATAAAATGAAAATAAATGTAAATGGAATAAATCAACTGATAACCGTTAAAACATGGAGATAAGTGTATGGATAACGCACTTGCAATCGAAATTGGTCGTGGATTAGCAATCGCAGGAGCAGGTTTAGCCGTAGGTTTAGGATGCTCCGGGTCCGGAAAAGGAATTGGTATCGCTTCTCAAGCGGTAGGTGGCGTGTTAAGCGAAAAACCGGACCTTTTTGGAAGACTATTGGTGCTACTGGCATTGCCTGGAACGCAAGGGTTCTATGGATTTATTACTGCCATACTTATCTTTGTCCGTTCAGGTTTAATCTCCGGACAGATGATAATCACACCTGGGACAGGGTTAGCCCTGTTCGTTTTGGGATTAGGAGTTGGACTTGCATTGTATTTCTCCGCCCAATGGCAGGGTGAAGCGTCAGCGGCAAGTATTTCATTAGTTGCACGAAGACCCGAGGCATTTGGTCGCTCTGTTATATTGCCTGCTATGGTAGAAACGTATGCTGTGGTAGCATTGTTAGTGGCTATCCTTGCTATTAACTGGTTAACTGCTGATAATAATGTAACTGCATATATTCGTGGACAATAAGAATAACATCTTACTGTATCCATTGTAAGGAAAAAACAATGGCATTAGAAGAAATTAATAAAGCGGTATTAGAATCAGTTCAGCATGAAGCGGAATTGATTATAAAAGCCGCACAAAAAGAAGCCGACGAAAAAAAGAAATCTGCTCAGAGAAATGCCGAGGAAAAAGCGGAACGGCAGTATCAAACTGCTATTCGCAATATTGATGAAGAGATGGCACGTAAATTAGTTCAGGTTCAGGGACAAATCAATAAAGAGATTCTAAAAGAAAAGAATCAGATAATAAATCAAGTGTTTCAAAAAGCGAAGCAGGAAATACTTCGTATCCCTGGAAATGAATATCAGCAATTAATGCAGAAGTTAATGGAACGTGCCATTGCCAATGAGTCTAACGGCATTCTTCGAGTCCATAAAGACGATTTGAATATATTTAAAACCTTGGTTACTAACTGGAATGCTCAAAAGGGAGCAGGTGCCATTACAATTGATGAACAAAATTATCTCCCTGCACGTGGAGGTTTTTTGTTTATCGGTAAAGGCTTCCAGATTGACCAGACGATAGATACTCTTTTGGCAGATTTACAACGGGAATTAGTCCCAGTCATTGCACAGAAGTTATTTAGTGAGAACACTTAATTTAGGAAACAAGAAGGAGTAGGTGTTTGAAAGCCCTTTCGAAAGGACAACATCGTTGGGGATTTGTATGTGGACAAATCAGCGTATTAGAAGGGCGGTTAATGTCCTATGACTTTTTTATGAATCTTGGAAGTATCGAGAAGCCAGAGGACGTATTACATCGTCTTCAAGAGACAACATTACGTGAGTTTATGGTTCCTGGGGCAGAGACGTGGGAGGACTGGAGCACGATAATTGATAATTATGTTCATGCTCAGATATATGAATTAAAGAAAGCATGTCCTTCACCAGAGATTACGGATGTATTTTTATTAAGTGAAGATTATGTAAACCTAAAACGAGCAATAAACGGCAAAAATCCTCTTTTCCCTAAAAATATTTTTACCGAATCACGACTTGCAGAAATTGCTTCCGCTAATCCATCGTTATTCCCAGAGGTTATCCGTCCAGCAATAACGGCGATATGTAATCCTGCAGGGGTTCAATCTGAAAATCCGCTGATTACAGACATTGTTTTAGATGGTAGTTATCTGAGGCATTATTTAGATCTTATTTCACAATTAGATTGTCCACTATTAAAAGATTGGTCTGAACTTAGAATTTTGTCGAAATTAATAGTTGTATTGTGGCGTGCATTGAAGGCAGGGCATAACTTGAAAATGTTTCAACAATATCTTCTGCCTATTGAGCCATTTAATCATCTTGTCGGTGAGTTGTGTAGTATAAATGAACTTCGGTCTTGGGGTGGAGTTATCCCAGGAATTGTAGGAGATATATGGCGTGAATGTTTAGACTTAAGTGAGGATGAACAAATTCCGAAGTTTGAACAAATGACCTCAGATTTACTTACGAACTATGTTAAACATGCAAAATTACAAACAATGGGTCCTGAGCGAGTTGGATCTTTTTGTTGGGGAATGCATGTTGAGGCATTTAACTTAAAACTGCTTATTAGTGGGAAGCTGAATGGCTTGCCCTCAGCAATGTTGAAAGATAGGATAAGGCAAACGTATGTATAAAGCGTATGTTATAGGTGAAAAAAGTTTAATTCAAGGATTTAAATCCGCAGGTTTTGAAGTATTTCATGCCTTGACGCCGAACGACCTGCAGAGGGCATTTCAGCAAATACAACAAGATGGTGGGGCAGAAATTATCTTGATTACAGAAGAACTTGCTCAGGAATCGAAAGAACTTATTCAGGATTATCGTTTAATTAGCAATGCTGTTATTACGACAATACCTACACATAAAGGAAGTATCCATCTGGGCTTTAAAGAGTTGAAGCGTCAGATAGAGTATTCCATTGGAGTAGATATGCTCGGTAAAGAGGAACAATCCTGATGAAAATAAATAATAAAAATATATGTGAAATAAATTATATGATGAATAAAAATAAGGAACATTAGGGAAATAGAATATGAGCACAAACATTCAGGGTGAAGTTGTTAAAGTATCCGGACCGTTAGTAGTTGCGCGTGGTTTGTCCGGTGCACGTATGTATGAAATGGTTCGGGTCGGAAATGCCAAATTGTTTGGCGAAATTATTGAAATACGTGGAGAAGATTATTCCATACAGGTGTATGAAGAGACCGGAGGTATTGGTCCGGGACAACCTGTATTCAGGACAGGAGAAGCATTAAGCGTAGAATTAGGACCCGGATTGATTCGGTCTATTTATGATGGAGTACAGCGTCCCTTAGATAAAATAGCAGCACAATTTGGTGAGTATATTGTCCGTGGGGCAGAAAGTCCTTCCTTAGACCGTACCATGATTTGGAAATTTGAACCAGTGGCTAAGGTAGGTGACCACGTTGTACCTGGCGATATTTTGGGGACTGTTCGTGAGACAAAGTTGGTTGTTCATAAAATAATGGTTCCTCATGGTGTAGAAGGAACAGTAAAGAAGATAGGACCCGTAGAAGGTAATGTAGATACGGTAATAGCGGTTATTGAAACTGAGAAAGGTCTACGTGAATTAACTATGGTTCAACGTTGGCCTGTTCGTCAGCCGAGACCAGTAGCAAAGAAACTCCCGCCATTAGAACCCTTGACCACAGGGCAACGGGTATTGGATATGTTTTTCCCGATGACGAAAGGAGGAACTGCATGCGTTCCTGGTCCATTCGGTAGTGGAAAGACCGTGGTTCAACATCAGTTAGCAAAATGGGCTAATGCAAGTATTGTGGTGTATGTAGGTTGCGGTGAACGCGGAAATGAAATGACAGACGTGCTTATGGAATTCCCCGAGTTAAAAGACCCTGAATCGGGCGAACCACTTATGGAACGAACGGTGTTAATAGCTAATACATCAAACATGCCTGTGGCTGCTCGTGAAGCGAGTGTATTCACGGGAATCACAATTGCGGAATATTTCCGAGATATGGGATATAGTGTGGCTTTGATGGCTGACTCAACAAGTCGGTGGGCAGAAGCCATGCGTGAAATGTCAGGACGTTTAGAAGAAATGCCAGGTGAAGAAGGTTATCCTGCATACTTAGGGACACGGATTGCGAGTTTCTATGAACGGTCGGGAAATGTGATTTGTTTAGGCTCAGATAAAAGAAATGGAACACTATCTTTAATTGGTGCAGTTTCTCCCCCAGGCGGTGATTTCTCCGAACCTGTTGTGCAGGCTACCTTGCGTGTAGTGAAGGTTTTTTGGGGGTTAGATGATAAATTAGCGTTTGCAAGACATTTCCCTGCTATTAACTGGTTAACCTCTTATTCACTATATCAGGAAGTTGTTGATAAGTATGCAAATGAGAACTATAATCCCAAATGGTCTGAAGTTCGTAGACGAGCAATGGCAATTTTACAGAGGGAAGCTGAATTAGAAGAATTAGTTCGTTTGGTAGGTATGGATGCATTACCTGCGGAAGACCGCTTACTTATGCAGGCGGCAAAAATGATAAGAGAAGACTTTTTACATCAGAATGCATTTGATGAAATCGATACATATTCCTCCATGTTAAAACAATTTCAACTGTTATATACCATTTTATACTACTACGATGAAGTTCGTCCTGCATTGCAAAAAGGTGTGCCATTAACAAAGTTATTGAATTTGCCTGTATTAGAGGAAATTTCAAAGGCAAAGATGATACGTGAAGATAAGTTAGACCAGTTTGATGGTTTACGAAATAAAATTTCGGAACAAGTTAAAGCATTGTTATCTTAATAAAATGGAAATTAACTCAAACAGAGTGAGGTGAACGACCGTGATTACAAAAGAATATCGCACAGTAAAAGAAATAATCGGTCCATTAATGTTGGTAGAAGGTGTTGAAGGCATTACCTTCGGTGAACTAACAGATATTCGTCTGGACGATGGGACTACCCGACGGGGTCAGGTATTAGAGGTTAATAAAGATAAAGCAGTGGTTCAGGTGTTTGAAGGAACCAGTGGTTTGGCTCCCCAGGGAGTAACTGTGAAGTTTTTGGGTAAAGGTGTAGAGTTAGGTGTATCTGAAGATATGTTGGGTAGAGTTTTTGATGGATTCGGAAGACCCATTGATGACGGGCCTCCAATTATTCCCGAAAAATGGTTAAATGTTAATGGTAATCCAATGAATCCTTTTGCTCGTGACTATCCCAACGAGTTTATTCAAACGGGTATTTCAACTATCGATTTACTGAATCCGCTGGTTCGTGGGCAGAAATTGCCCTTCTTCTCAGGTTCAGGTTTGCCACATTCAAGAATGGCGGCACAGGTAGCACGACAAGCAAGAGTATTGAAGACAGGCGAGAAGTTCGCCGTTATATTCGCTACAATGGGTATTACCTTCGAAGAATCCGAATTTTTCATTAATGACTTTCGTAGAACAGGGGCTCTTGAACGGGCAGTTTTGTTTATTAACCTTGCAGATGACCCTGCTATTGAACGTATCGCGGTCCCACGTATGGCGTTAACCGTGGCGGAATTCTTAGCCTTTGAAAAAGATATGCATGTGTTGGTTATATTAACTGACCTTACAAATTATTGTGAAGCCTTACGTGAAATCTCCGCGGCACGAAAAGAGGTGCCAGGTAGGCGTGGTTATCCTGGTTATTTATACACAGACTTGAGTACGATTTATGAACGAGCAGGCAGAATAAAGGGGAAAAATGGTTCTATTACACAATTGCCTGTGTTAACCATGCCTGAGGATGATAAAACTCATCCTATCCCTGACTTAACAGGGTATATTACAGAAGGGCAGATTATTTTAAGTCGTTCCTTACATGCACAAGGGATTTACCCACCTGTGGATGTTTTGCCTTCACTATCACGTTTGAAGGATAAAGGTATCGGTGTAGGAAAGACACGTGAAGACCATGCTAATGTCATGAATCAGTTATATGCGGCGTATGCACGCGGTAAAAATGCAAAAGAATTAGCCGTAGTTTTAGGGGAATCGGCATTGAGCGATATTGATTTATTGTATGTGAAGTTCGCAGATGCGTTTGAGGATAGGTTCATAAGGCAAGGTGAAGACGAGAACCGTAGTATTGAAGATAGTTTGCGAATCGGATGGGAATTACTCGGGATGTTACCAAAATCTGAATTGAAACGAGTAAAACCTGAATTTATAGAAAAATACTATCCAGAAAACAAATAAAGTTTCTAATAAGGTTGTCGTATGCGATTAGCAGTTAACCCAACACGAATGGAATTACTTAGGCTACGTAAGAGACTTGTTGTTGCTCAACGTGGTCATAAGTTATTAAAAGATAAGTTAGATGGTTTAATGAAGGATTTCGGGCGTATTACCGCTGAATATAAAAAGGCAAGATTAGAGGTTGATGATGAATTGCCTCAAGTTCTGAAATTATTCGTGTTGGCAGAGGCAACCTCATCACGATTGATTGTCGAAGATGCTCTGGAATCAACACGTCAAGAGATGAAAATTGAGATAAAAACACAAAGATTAATGAGTGTTCAGATTCCGAAATTGGAAATTACATTTGGGAAAAGTGAAGGGGGCTATTCATTAATCCACACCTCATCAGAATTAGACAAAGCAATTACCCAGATGAAGGAATTTTTGCCAAAACTGTTAAAAATGGCAGAATTGGAAGAAACTGTTCGTAGGCTATGTCAGGAAATAGAGAAGACGCGTAGGAGAGTTAATGCATTGGAACATACATTAATACCGAGAATGAAAGAGACTATTAAGTTTATTAAGAATAAATTAGATGAGATGGAACGTTCAACGACCAGTCAATTAATGAGGATTAAAGCCCAACGTTTAGCACAAGAGGCGAATAAATAAGGGGTATAACGGGTACGTTTCACACGGGAGTCTGACCTATTGGACATTTCTAATGAAGCAAAATAGTTTTATTTTGTCCACTCTGCTTTTATAGTCTCCTGAAAATTCCGTGCGTGTTCTTTTACCATAGAATCAGTCACGTTACCAGAATGGACATACATCCTATAACGAAAAGATAATGTATCTCCTTTTTTAATTGTATAATCACCGTTTTCGGGTAGAAGAGGTTTATTATAATCTTTATCGCGGAAATTGGAATAGCCAAAGCAATTTGCAGCGAACAAGCCATACTTACGTACATGCCAGCTTGTCGGATAGCGGAGGTTTGAAGGATTATCAAAGATTGCCAAACCTCTCCAGCCAATATCTTTGAGTTCTGCGGAATAATCACACCATGGCGTTGGTTTTCCCCAAACTTTATCTTCTCCAGTCTCACCACTTGCGATTGTGATTATACCTTTTGTAGAGATATCTGGGTGCATTCTTGCAGAAACGATACCTCCTTCCTTGGTATCTTTGAATACCGCATCTTTTTCTTCCGCTGTAAATGAGACGAAGGCATCAAAAAGACGACCTTTCTCGGGAGTTGTATAAAATCGATATTCTCGATTTTCTGTAATTACATAATTTCCGTCTTTATCGCACCATTTATTGTTGCTAATTATCCATCCATAGGCATCGCCAGAGCGATAACTTACGTTTTCAACGCGTTGTATCCCAGTTCCCTCTTCTTCTGTCCAGAGATTAACATCATTTATATTGCCGTAAGCAGTCCAAAAAGATTTATGATGTGGATGGTCCTGAGCGAATTTTGGAGTGCCTTCAGGGTTCATCGGGTAATCTCTTGTAATGGTAACCTGATTTTCAGAAAGTAATGGCCAGAGAAAAGGCTTTTTCCACTCCTTCCCGTAATGGTAGACTGTAAACAGTTTTTTGTCAATTTCTACCTTAATAGTGTCGGGTTTCTCTCCAGGAGTAATCTGAACATGATAAACATAATCTGGAGTTTTATCTTTTACGCGAACCTCATAAATACATTCTGAATTTGGAGCTATGTCATCAGGGATAAACGTGAACTCTCCATTGTGAATGGTAGCAGGGAATTCTTTTCCTGTTTTTGGATGAAGTACCGTTACAATTTTATTATCGGGTAATGTTTCTTTGCACGGTAAGGAAATCACAGGGTTTACCATTTGATAATCACTGGATTTCACCAAGATTTTCATTTTATCTAATGACTCAGAATGTGTGCTCGTTGCAACTGTAATTGAACATAGGGCAAAAGTTATTAAACAAACAAATATTTTTGAATTCATGTTATATCTCCTAGTACTATTATAGATAAAAGTTATAGGTTTTAATAGGGTTATTATAATTGGATTTCTATTTATCTTTCAAAAGGGATTTTGGTTTGGATTTTAAGTGGATTTTTTAGTATGCTTTTAGAAATATAAAGAGAAATTTTGAAGAGGAACAATTATGAAAACAATAAGAAGAGATTTTATAAAAACATGTGCATTAGGTTTAGGTGCTCTTGCGGTACATCAAAAGGGACATACTGATACATCATCTCAAAAAGAAATCAAAGAAGAAAAGCGTTTCCAAGGAGGTATAAGTCCGTGGCCAGTTGTTCTAAATACCAGCACGATACGTCCAGCTACGTTGAAGGATAAAATCAGGATTGCCCATGAGACAAAGTGGGACGGTATAGAGCCATGGATTAGTGAACTCGAGGAATATGAGAAACAGGGCGGAAATTTGAAAGATTTAGGGAAAGAGATAGAAGATTTGGGATTGATTGTCCCTAATGTGATTGGCTTATGGGATTCCATGCCAGATGGAGAGGATAATTTTAAGGCATCGTTAGAAGTTACACGAAATCGAATGAGGATGGCATCAGCAGTAGGGTCAAAACATGTTGCTTCTATTCCTGCACCTGATAGGGAGAATATCGATTTGAAATGGTGTGCCCGTTGTTATAAAGAATTACTAAAAATAGGTGAAGAGGAGTTTGGAATTCGTGTAGCGGTCGAATTTGTGGGATTTTTTAAAGGGGTATATCGTTTTGGCCAAGCGTGTGCCATTGCAATTGATGCAGATGACCCGAGGGCTTGTATTATTGCGGATACATTCCACCTATTTCGTGGTGGTTCTGGGTTCTCAGGTCTTGAATTGGTTCAGGGCAATCTTATTGGGCATTTCCATTGGAATGATGTTCCTGGAGATGTTCCAAGGGAGGAACAAGGCGATGCACATCGTATTTATCCAGGGGATGGAATTTTGCCTTTGAAGGATGTTTTGAAAACGTTAAAGAAAATAGGATATACAGGCTGTTTGTCTTTAGAGATATTCAATAGAGAATATTGGAAACAGGACTTAAAAATAGTTGCAGAAACAGGACTTAAAAAAATGCAAGATTGCATACAGGGGAGTGGAGTGTAAGATTATGGGTTTGAAACTTCCTTTAAAAACGGTTATTGTTATGTCTGTATTGGTATTTGGGTTTTATGGCTGTCAACACTTAAAAGAATGTGAAAAAGATACTTCCAGTGTGTCGTTAAATAAACCAGAAGAAGAGTGTGTTCCTTCATCTCTATTATATCGTGTTTTTATGAACGAAGAAGAGGAGCACGTGGAAGGTTCGTCAGAGATTGAGAATACAGTAGAAAATAATTCAACACCACCCGAAGGCATTGATTTTACAAAGGAGATTCCGCATATTTGGCCTATAAAAGATGGCTCTGGTCATATAAGTTCATGGTTCGGTAGTGTGAGGAGTAGGGGTGGAAGTGGCTCAAGAGTTCATAAGGGTATTGATATTATAGTTCCAACAGGAACACCAGTGGTAGCAACAGCAGATGGTGTTGTTCGTTTAGCATGTACAATGCATGGGTATGGTTTATTAATTGTAGTAGAGCATGCAGACGGAATTAATAGTGCCTATGCTCATCTGAGTAAAATATGTGTTAAAGAAGGAGATGAAGTTAAAGAAGGTGATGTGATTGGGCTGTCTGGGGCAACAGGCAGGGTAACCACTGCACATTTGCATTATGAAATAAGAAAGGAAGATACCGCCATTAATCCAGTATGGTTTCTGCCTGCAGTGGATGAGTAGGTTTTATAGAAGTAATTTTCCAAGTCCTGAATACGTTATAAGTATTGAAAAAATAATTATTTGAGAGAGTATAATATAAGTGTATTAATACATTATGAGCGTTGTTATTGAAGGAGGTCGAATATTCTGATAACTGGTAATATTCATGGTTTAAAAGCAAGTCAAATTAAAAAACTTGAATCCCTGAAAAATAGAAAGCCTGTTCCATCACGTATTATCTCGGTTGAAATAAGTAGAACGTTATGTGAATTATCCCATGAGATAGAACGGCAAATAGGTATTTTAATTGACCGTAGAGGGCATATTGTTCATGTCTGTGTAGGAAATGCTCAATCAATACCGATGCCCAATGTCGAAAGACGTGCTCTAAACAGGTTATCTGAAGTTCGTCTTGTGCATACCCATCTTAAAACAAACTCGGGTTTGGATGATGAAGATTTAAGTTATTTGGCAATTTATCGGCTTGATGGAGTTGCAGTGCTCGAAGTGGATGAAAATGCACTACCAAGAAAGATACATTTTGCACATTTATTACCTGCAAACGATGAGAATAAACCGTGGCGAATTTATCCCCCAACTACGGTATATGAGTTAAAAGATGATTTTTTAGAATTAATCCGTTCGCTCGAAGAAGAATTGGAACGAAATCGTATATTTGTAAAAGCGAACTTAAAGGGTGATAACGCTATTTTAATTCACGTTTCTACTCAACCGTTGTCGGTGATAGAAGATTCAGTTCAAGAACTTACAGAATTGGCAAAAAGTGCAGGAATTAAAGTATTAGACAAAGTAATCCAAAGGAGACCACCAGACCCTAAATATGTAATGGGACAGGGCAAACTGAAATATATATTAATACGTGCTGTTCAATTAGGGGCTGATATGCTCGTTTTCGACCAAAATTTAACACCATCACATGTGAAGGCACTATCAGATTTTACAGACTTAAAAATATTAGATCGGACACAAGTCATATTAGATATTTTTGCTCAACACGCAGTAACTCGTGAAGGTAAAATTCAGGTTGAACTGGCTCAATTGAAATATCTATTCCCATTTTTGGGTATAAAACAAACAGCCCTTTCCAGGTTAACTGGTGGGATTGGAGGTAGAGGACCTGGGGAAACAAAACTCGAAATTGATAGAAGACGTGCAAGAGACCGAATTGCTCATTTAGAACAAGAGGTGAAGGAATTAGGCAGAAGAAGAGAACTCCGTAGACAGGTTCGAACAGTTCGTCAAGTACCAACTGTTGCAATTGTAGGATATACAAATGCTGGAAAATCAACGTTGTTAAATAATCTAACCAATAGTTCTGTCATAGCTGAGGATTTCTTATTTGCTACATTAAACCCTGTTTCAAGGCGATTACGATTTCCACGAGAACGAGAGGTAATTATTATTGATACCGTAGGTTTTATAAGAAATTTGCCGAAAGATTTAATGTCAGCATTTCGAACCACGTTTGAAGAAATAAATGATGCTGATTTGTTATTGCATGTGCTGGATGTATCATCAGAAGATGTGGAAGAAAAACATGATACGGTTGTTAAACTATTACGAGATTTGGAGTTGGATACCAAACCACGGATTAATGTTTTAAATAAAATTGACAAAGCCAATTCCGAGATAGTTCAGGGACTTATTCAACAGTATGATGGTGTGCCTGTGTGTGCACTAAATCCTTCAACTTTTAGCCCTTTGTTGGAACGAATGGAGATGTTAATTTGGGACAGAAATGTTTTATTTGGTACCCAGAGATAATTATTGTTATATTGCCATTTATTATATTGGGTTGTTTAAAAAGTGGTGATATTGCAACTACCATTACTCTTGCAAAGGCTAAGGTTGGAGAATATCATGAGGTTCAAAAACAAATACAGAGTTTAGTCCAGAATCCTTCTGCACAAAGCCGATTAGCCGAATTGAAAATTAAAAGAAATTCTCTTTTGAGTGATGCAAGAAATATGTTAGAGCAGGTGAATATTCGAAATACAGATATTCAGGAGGGGATATTTGTTTATTTAGATGTTCTTGAACTTCAAGGGGATTATGATTTATCTGCAGAAGTTCTGGAAGATATTGTAAAAAAACATCCTGAAAACGGTGACCTATGGGTTCGGTTAGGATTTAATAATATGAAAAAAGGGGAAAATTGGTTAAAACCTGCATTCCAATGTTTTCAAATGGCAATCAGAAAAAAAGTTTCTGATAAAGAGGCGGTTAGAATGTGGAGATGCTTGGGAGATATTTATTGGGAATTGCATTTATTAGAATCAGCCGAAGAATCATATCAGAAAGCAGTAGCAAAACATTCTGATTTGTGGTCAAAAGTAGGCTTATCAGGTATTGATGTTGCACGAGGGAATATGTCTGATGCGGAAAAGAAGTTAACAGAGTTAGGAAAGGAACTTCAACCTTATGATGTCCCTGTGCGTTTAAGAATGCGGGAGTCACTAAAAATTTTCGAAGAAACGAACAAAAATATAAAAGATTCTTTTGATGAATACATGGCATATAGTCATATTTTATATCGGGCAG
>Ga0116167_1000246_pt1 | contig 54183 bp, 47 predicted proteins | sample AD_JPNMR3_MetaG_FD_89794 | JGI IMG/M metagenome (GOLD analysis project Ga0116167, IMG submission 89794) | Active sludge microbial communities of municipal wastewater-treating anaerobic digesters from Japan - AD_JPNMR3_MetaG | ecosystem: Engineered > Bioreactor > Anaerobic > Digestate | place...
ATACTACATCATACTACAACACCAAAATAATACAAAATTTTAACAAAAAAATAACCGCTTTTTGCGGTGTATTATTGCCTTTGGTAATTTTTCTTTTAAACTATAACTGCAAAAGAAACGAAAATTTCATTTCTACTGGCTGTTTTGCTCCTTGTCACTGCCTTTTTGCCGGCAGCAGCGTTTGCTGAGACATTGGAAGGCACATGGGTAAAGTTTTCACCTAGAAGTGAAAATGTGTTGATTTCTGTAAAACCGGATGACACAGGAGAGTATGTTGCTACTGTAAAGATTAAGTTCGCAAGCACCGGTTACAGAGTTAGCTATGAGGATGTCGTAGCGGTTGAGAAGGGTGCTTTGCCGGATGGTACCCAGAGAATATCTTTCGTAGGTTCGGCTGATATTGAGAAATGGACAGGTAATTCCTTTACAGTTATAACTGAGGAAACTTTGAAATATCATTTGGGCAAGCTCGACAAAGGCATTTATTCCTTTATATTCAAAAGCAATAACTTTAGCAAGGCAATTGAGTTTGCAGTTTCCGAGGGTTATGTGAATTGGATTCCCAAAGACAAAGAAGTATCAATTTCCGTAGTGCCTGACGAGAATGGGGAGTATGTTGCCAATGTCAAGCTTACTCTTCCTCATACGGGCTTTAGAGTAAGCTATGATCCTGTTGGTTCAGCTCCGGAAGAAGATCTTCCGGACGGCTCGGAGAAAGCTCCATTTTTGGGAGCAGCTATTATCGAGGAATGGACGGGACCGGCTCTGCAGGTAATAACCTATAAGGTTCTGAGCTACAATCTGGGCGAGCTTAAACCGGGAATATACTATTTTATGTTTAAATCAAAAGGTTACGAACAGTTATACAAGTTTGAAGTACCTCAAAATGTGCAAATAATTCGCTATGGTGATTTAAATGATGACGGTAATGCTAACTCAACAGATTTTAGATTAATAAGAAAATGCATTCTCGAGAGAAGATATGATCCCAGAGCAGATTTAAATGAAGATGGGATTGTGAATTCGACAGATCTGCAGATATTTAAGAAATACATACTCAAAATTATAAGCGTAATTCCGGTGAAGAAGGGTACTATAGATTAAACGCAAACAGGTGTTTTAACCTGCTAAAGAATACTTAGTGTAAAGTCTAAAGAGGATGGCGAATAATTTGCCATTCTCTTTTTGCATCTTTTCACCTATGTTTATTTTATTGCTATGATATAATATAATAAATTACGGATGATTTTGAGCATAAAATTTTATCAATGACATTATGTAAAGGTAATATTGGGAGGATAAAAATATTTTTATAGCAGGGGGTAATAATTATGTATTCGGTTACGTTAAAGAAGTTAAAGGAAGACCTTTCGCTTGAGCTCATTACAGACGACACAGATAGATTGGAGGATATTCTGGTAAAGTCTACAGATGTAAACAGGCCGGGGCTGCAGCTGGTAGGATATCTGGAGCATTTCGGGACTGACAGAATACAAATGGTGGGAAAGGTTGAGACCAGTTATCTTGCGGGTTTGACATCTGAAGAACGCTATTCCAGATTAGATGAGTTTTTTAAATACGGTTTTCCCTGCATGGTAGTGGCAAGAGGACTTGAGATTTTCCCGGAAATGCTGGAAGTCGCAAAGAAATACGGTATTCCGATTTTTAGGACAAAGGAGACCACATCAAGAATATTGAGTGCCTTAATCAGCTACCTTAATGTTGAGCTTGCTCCCAGGGAAAGAACACACGGAGTACTAGTCGAGGTATATGGAGAAGGTATTCTGATATTGGGAGAAAGCGGTGTCGGTAAAAGTGAGACTGCCTTGGAGCTGGTGAAGAGGGGGCACAGGCTTGTGGCGGATGATGTGGTGGAAATCAGAAAAGTATCCGACAAAACCTTGTTTGGAACTGCTCCCGACGTTATAAGGCATTTTATTGAAATAAGAGGAGTTGGAATACTTGATGTCAAGAACCTATATGGTGTGGGTTCGGTAAAGCTTACCGAAAACATAAACCTTGTTATACAGCTTGAATTCTGGAATGAAAAGAAAAACTATGAACGGTTGGGTTTGGTGGATGAGTATAAGACGATACTGGGAATCGATGTTCCATGCCTTACCATTCCTGTGAGACCGGGTCGAAATCTTGCCATAATTGTGGAAGTGGCAGCTTTGAACAACAGACAGAAGAAATTGGGTTACAATGCCGCCAGGGCTTTAAATGAAAGAGTGTTGGGAGAAATCAGCAAATCATCCGATGAGTAATGTACATGTCTTGATGAATGGAGGAATAATTTTGAAATTTGTAGTTGATACACATACGCACACCATATCCAGCGGACACGCCTACAGCACAGTTCAAGAAATGGCCAAAGAAGCTTCGGCAAACGGTATTGAAATGTTTGCAATTACAGACCACGGTCCTGCTATGAAAGGAGCTCCTTATCTTTATCACTTTGGCAATCTCAGGGTTATACCGGAGGTAATATATGGAGTAAGAATACTAAAGGGAGTGGAGGCAAACATAATTGACTATTCCGGTGGCCTGGATATGCCTGACGAGTATTTGAGGAGACTGGATTTTGTCATTGCAAGTTTTCATGATATTTGTATTGAGTCTAAAACTATGGAAGAGCATACCAGGGCCGTGATAAATGTACTGAAGAATCCCTATGTGGATGCAATTGCACATCCGGGAAATCCGCAGTTTCCGGTAGATATAGAAAGGGTTGTAAGGGAAGCAAAGGAGAACGGAAAACTAATAGAATTAAACAATCATTCTTTTTTGACAAGAAAAGGCTCCGAGGAAAATTGCAAAGAGTTTGCCAGAGAGTGCAAGAGGCAGCAAGTCAAGATAGTGTGCGGAAGCGACTTTCATATCAGTTTTGATGTGGGACGTTTTGACAGGATATACAAGCTTCTAGAGGAGGTAGATATGCCTTCCGAGCTCATTATGAATACATCCGTCGACAAGCTTGATGAATATATTAAACAGAAGAAGGCGAGAATCAAAAGGAAATAAAGTGTAGTCAGCTTAATTTTTGTATAAAATAAATATATTGAATTCTATATGCTGTGCTGCTCAAGTAAAATAATAGTATGGACTGTAAAATGTAAAATAGTTTGGTAAGGAGCTGACGTTATTGGAAAAAGAGCTTTTGGTACGGAGAATTGCGGAGATTGCCGGTCCGGAGAATGTTAAATTAGATGAACCTATGAAGAATCACACTTCATTTAAGGTTGGAGGGCCGGCGGATATTTTTGTTACTCCTATATCTTTTTTACAATTGAGCCAAATTATTAAATTTTGTAAAAGCGAAAACGTTCCGGTGTTTGTTATGGGAAACGGAACAAACTTGATTGTCAGGGATAAAGGAATAAGAGGAGTAGTTATAAAAATATACGATAATCTAAATGAATTTACCGTTAAAGACGATATTATTACTGCATGTGCCGGTGTGCTTCTTTCCGAAATTTCAAAAGTTGCTTATGAGAACGGACTTTCAGGTCTTGAGTTTGCCTCGGGCATACCAGGGACGCTGGGAGGGGCGGTTGCTATGAATGCAGGAGCATACGGAGGCGAAATGAAGGATGTCGTAGTGGAAACCGAATTTATGGATAGTGACGGTGAGATTAAAGTTATCCGGAATGACGAGCACCAGTTTGGGTACAGGACCAGCTTTATCCTGAAAAATTCCGGAATAGTTATTAAGTCTTCAATGAAGCTTAAAAAGGGAAATAAAGAAGAAATAAAAGCTTTGATGGATGATTTGACCCAAAGAAGGCAGGACAAACAGCCTCTGGAGATGCCCAGTGCAGGCAGTGTTTTTAAAAGGCCGGAAGGGTATTTTGCGGGGAAGCTTATTGAAGATTGCGGACTTCGCGGATATCGCATAGGTGGTGCTGAGGTTTCCGGCAAACACTGCGGTTTTATCGTCAATATAGGAAATGCCAAAGCCAAGGATATATTGGATTTAATCGAGCATATTCAAAATACGGTAAAGATGAAATTTGGAGTTGAGATGCAAACAGAAGTGAGAATTGTTGGAGAAGGGTAAAGAGATTCTCACTGACAGACGGATATTTTGGGAGGTACAAATGAGATTACTGATAATTACGGGAATTTCCGGAGCCGGAAAGAGTCTTGTTGTTAAATATTTGGAGGATATAGGTTTTTTCTGTGTGGATAATCTTCCGCCTGTGCTTATAAGCAAATTTGCCGAGATTTGTGTCAAAAGCAGAGGAAAAATAAGCAAAATAGCTCTTGTTATAGATATTAGGGGGGGAGAGCTTTTCAATGACCTTGTTCCCGAGCTTAATGCTTTAAAAGAAGCGGGAATTGATTATGAGATTCTTTTCCTTGATGCGTCGGATCATGTGCTTATTAAAAGGTATAAAGAAAGCAGACGTATTCACCCCCTTGCGGCTGAGGGAAGACTGGTTAAGGGTATAAAAACCGAAAGGGAAATTCTGTCCCAAGTCAGAAAAAACGCAACTTATGTTATTGATACGTCAAATCTTATGCCAAGGCAGCTGAAAGAAGAGATTTTGGCTATATTTGTCGAGGGCAGGAAGTTTGACGGGATGATAGTAAACATTGTTTCCTTTGGCTTTAAATACGGTATTCCTATTGAATGTGACCTGGTTTTTGATGTCAGGTTCATTCCAAACCCTTATTATATAGACAGTATGAGAAATAAAACCGGCAAGGAAGAAGTAGTCAGGGATTATGTGATGGGGTTTGCAGAAACCACTGATTTTCTGACCAAGCTCGAAGATTTACTGGATTTTCTAATACCGAACTATATAAAAGAAGGGAAATCCCAGCTTGTCATAGGAGTGGGATGTACAGGCGGAAGACATAGATCCGTCGCTATTTCCGAAGCATTGTTTTCGTATCTTTGCGGTAAGCAACACAGGGTGTTTATTGACCACAGAGATATAGATAAAGATGGCAGGAGCAAGCGAAAATGAAAAAAATCAATTGGCTGCAAAAAAAACTTCCGGGATATCGATGGTATCCTTTGAGCATTTTCGGAATTATCCTGATTGGTGCAAGCATGTTTTTGGCATATAAGCAGGAAGGCATTTTGGACATAATTTGCTCGATACTCCTTTTTATATCGGGATGTATTTTTATTGTTGCTTCCGTTCGGCTTATTGCAACTGACATGATGTATAAATACATGGGAAACGGTACAAAAGGGATATGCGGCAAAGACAAAGAAAGTTACTCGTATGAAAAGAAAATCCTTGACAAGGGGCCTAAAATAGTGGCAATTGGAGGAGGTACCGGCCTTTCAACTATGCTAAGGGGCCTTAAGGCTTACAGCTCGAATATAACGGCTGTGGTTACGGTTGCCGATGATGGAGGGGGCTCGGGGATTTTGAGACAGGACCTTGGGATACTTCCTCCCGGGGATATACGAAACTGTATTATGGCCCTTGCCAATACCGAGCCCATTATGGAAAAGCTGCTTCAATACAGGTTTCAGGATGGGATGCTGAAAGGACAGAGCTTTGGAAATCTATTTCTTGCAGCGATGGATGGCATTTCTCCAAGCTTTGAACAGGCTGTCCAAAGAATGAGTGATGTTCTTGCAGTAAAGGGAAGGGTACTTCCGGTTACTCTTGAGGACATAAAACTGTGTGCGGAGCTTGAAGACGGATATGTTGTTGCCGGAGAGTCAAAAATCGGCAGTCACAACAGCTTTCACAAATGTGCAATCAGGAAGGTGTATTTGGAGCCCGGAAATGTAAAGCCCTTGGATGAGGTGATAGAAGCAATCGGGGAAGCGGATGTTATTGTCCTAGGCCCGGGAAGTCTCTTTACAAGCATAATTCCCAATCTTTTGGTTGACGGTGTTTGCGAGGCGATAAAAAATTCAAAGGCATTGAAGGTATACGTTTGCAATGTAATGACCCAGCCGGGGGAAACCGACGGATATACCGTTTCCGATCATATAAAGGCACTTGAAAGGCACTCTTTTCAAGGAATTGTTGATTACTGCATTTTTAATACCGCAGATATACCGGAGCTTTTGAAAAAGAAGTATAGTGAGGATGGAGCGCAAATTGTCGGAGTTGACTTTGACGAGTTGGATAGATTGGGAATAAAACTAAGGGGAGGGGACTTTGTCTGCATAAATAACGGTTATATCAGGCATGATACAAGAAGATTGGCACAGACTATCATGGAACTGGTTATAGAGAACGCATTTGGGAAAGACAATAGAAAGTCAGCCGGTTATGTAAATGCAATCAAGCAGTTTAAAAATATGGTTGGATAAAAACTAAAAATACGGAGGAATGATCATGAACTTTGGAAAATCAAGTTGGAGAACTTACGAGCAAGGGATTCAGAGGGAATGGCTTTTGACCAACGGCATTGGAGGGTTTTCCTCTTCAACAATTATAGGTTCAAACGCCAGAAGGTACCATGGACTGTTGGTAGCAGCTTTGAAACCTCCTGTAAGCAGGCACTTGATATTGTCCAAAATTGATGAATGCGTTACTATTGACAATGAATTATTCAATTTGTTTTCCTATGAGGTTCCGGGTTTCACGATGAGTGGATACCATTATTTGGAGCGATTTGAATATGATTTTAATCCAAAGTACATTTACAGAGTGAGGGATGTTTATATTGAAAAGGAAATATGCATGGTGTACGGTGAAAACACTGTTGCGGTAGTTTACCGTATCATAAACGGAAAAAGCAGAACGAATTTAAGACTTACTCCTCTTGTTAACTTCAGGGATTATCATTTTAATTCCAGCAGGGCATATATGAGTTTTTACAGGAAGTTTGACAAGGACGTTTTAATTTTGCGGCCTTCCTGCTACGATATTGACATCAGATTGTATTCTAGTGACGGAAAGTTTACGGAGCTTGACGATACCTGGTTTTACAATATGGATTATGCGGTGGAAAGGGAAAGGGGCCTGTCTTCAACTGAGGACCATTATATACCCGGGTATTATGATGTTGAAATAAAACCTTTGGAAGAAAAATGTATTACTTTTGTTGCAACTGTAGAAAAAAGCATAAACCATAGGGATGGCCAAAAGATAATAGAAAAAGAAAAAAAGAGGCTTAAAAAGCTTATAGATAAAGCCGGATACAAGGATGAACTGGCAAAAAGACTGGTTTTGGCAGCGGACAGCTTTATCGTACATAGAGAATCTACAAATGCAAAAACCATAATTGCCGGATATCCATGGTTTACCGACTGGGGAAGGGATACCATGATAGCGCTTACCGGCCTTACTTTGTCAACCCGGCGTTTTGAGGATGCAAAAGAAATTCTCTATACATTTTCCAAATATGTCAAAGACGGACTTATACCGAATATGTTTCCCGATGCCGGGCATGAGCCGCCATACAACACCGTTGATGCTGCTTTGTGGTATTTTGAAGCTGTAAACAAATATGTAAAATACACCCATGACTATAAATTCATAAAGGAGAATATTTATAAAGGGCTAAAAGAAATAATTGAATTTTACTCAAAAGGAACCCATTTTAATATAAAAGCTGATGAGGATTGTCTAATTACTGCCGGAGATGAGCATACCCAGCTTACATGGATGGATGCAAAAGTGGGTGACTGGGTGGTTACTCCGCGTCATGGCAAAGCTGTGGAAATAAATGCTCTGTGGTACAATGCCTTAAAAGTTATGTCCCAGCTTTCCAAGCATTTTAAGGAAGATTACACATTGTACGATGAGATGGCGGAGAAAGTAAAGAAGTCTTTTGTTGACAGCTTCTGGAATAAGGATAAAAAGTGTCTTTATGATTGTCTGACAGAAAGCTATAAGGATGACAAGGTAAGACCCAATCAGATATTGGCGGTAAGTCTTTCCTATCCGATAATAGAGGGAGAAAAGGCAAAGAGTGTTGTAGACACGGTTTTAAAAGAGCTCTATACTGCTTATGGGCTAAGGAGTCTATCTCCTAAAGAAAAGGAATATGTGGGAGTGTATGTTGGCGACCAATACAGAAGGGACGGAGCATACCATCAAGGCACGGTGTGGACATGGCCTTTGGGGCACTTTATAACTGCATACCTTAAGGTAAATAACTATTCGCCGGAAGCCAAGAAAATGGCATTGAGGTTTATTGAGCCATTTAAGGACCATCTTGAAGATGCTTGTCTCGGTTCCATTTCAGAAATATTTGACGGCAATGAACCGCTGATACCAAGAGGATGCTTTGCCCAGGCGTGGAGTGTGGCAGAGATACTTAGGGCTTATGTTGAGGATGTAATGCAATTAATATAGCTAAAACACTAGAAATTTATTGTGATATAGGGTATAATTTGTGTGCGATTTGTAGCTTTCATAAAAAAGCAATAATTATTATATGAGGTGTCCGCCTTGTCGTTTTCATCTGCAGTTAAAAATGAGTTGTGTAGAATTGAGATGGAGCGCGTAAGCAGCATGTTTGAGCTTGCTGCCGCAGCGAGAATAAGCGGGCTTATAAAGGCTGTTAATACCAATGACATCAATTTAAGGCTTGTAACCGAAAATGCTGCATTTGCCAGAAGAGTGTTTTCGCAGATTAAGGATTTGTATGGGATTAACGCCGAGATAAGCATAAGAAGGAGCCATAAACTTAAAAAAAATATTGTATATATCATCGTGCTCACTTCATCGAAAGGTCTTATGAAGGTGCTTGAGGATATTAACATTAAAGTGTCCGAAAATGTGGAATATGTACCCTATGCTCAACTTATGAAGAAAAAGGAATACAAAAAGGCATATCTTAGGGGTGCATTTTTAGCATCAGGCTCAATGAGTGACCCGGAAAAGACATACCATTTGGAGATAACCTGCCACAACATGACTTTGGCAACTGAAGTCAGTGAGTTGATGGACAGTTTTAAATTAAACTCAAAGGTTACAAAGAGAAAAGGAAACTATGTGGTTTATCTCAAAGAGGGGGAAAACATTGTTGATTTTTTGAATATAATCGGAGCCCATTCTGCGCTTTTAGAGCTTGAAAACATCAGGATTTTAAAAGAAATGCGGAACAATGTCAACAGAATAGTGAACTGTGAAACGGCAAATCTTCAAAAGACAGTCGATGCTTCGGTAAGGCAGGTCGAGAATATCAACTATATTAAAGATAATCTTGGCATTGACAAACTGCCGGAAAATCTCAGGGAAATAGCAAAAATGAGGCTTGATTACAGTGATGCCACTTTAAAAGAGCTTGGAGAAATGCTAAGCCCCCCCCTCGGAAAGTCTGGAGTTAATCATAGATTGAGAAAGCTTGACAAGATTGCTGAGAGCTTAAGAAACAAGAAAGGAGAGTTATGAAAATGGTTGAGAAGACTATTACGATAACTAATCCGGAAGGACTGCATGCGCGACCGGCAGCACTTTTCGTACAAACTGCAGGGAAGTTTACTTCAAGTGTCTGGATTAAGGCGGGAGAAAAAAAGGTAAATGCCAAGAGCATAATGGGACTTATGTCTTTAGCTGTTGCACCGGGTACAGAGGTTGTAATAGGTGCGGAGGGCGAAGATGAGGACAGGGCTGTAAATGAGCTTATTGATCTTGTTACTTCAGGTCTGACCGAGGATTAAATAAAGGAAAACAGCTTTAAAATAAAAAATATCGACAAATTGCAACGGAATTAATATTTTAATGTTGATTTCTGATGCGGTTTGTCGATATTTTTTTGCCCATATTGCAAAACTTTACAATATTCTTTGAAGGGGGAAATAATGTTTTGGAAGAATAAAGGTTAGGACAACTGACAGTGGAGGAGGATAAGCTTGAATATAAAATTATCGAACAGGGGAAATACTTTAGTTGCAACATTAAACGGTGAATTGGACCACCATACCGCCGAATACATAAGGCAGAAATTGGACGCTGAAATGCTGAAGTCCACAACCCAAAACATGGTTTTGGACTTTTCAAAAGTTACTTTTATGGATAGCTCGGGAATTGGAGTGGTTATGGGAAGATATAAAAATATACAGAAGTTAAACGGAAAAATGGCTTTAGCAGGTGTTAACGATAAGATAAAGCGCATTTTTGAAATGTCGGGACTTATGAAATTAATTTCGGCTTATGATAGCATAGATGAAGCTATTAATAAAATGTAAAGGGGTATTAGGGATGAATCCAATAAATGAAGTCAAGCTGGAGTTTGTCAGCAAATCATGTAATGAGGCATTTGCCAGAGTAGTGGCGGCCGCTTTTGTATCTCAAATAGATCCGAATATAGAAGAGCTTGCGGATGTAAAAACGGCAGTTTCTGAAGCAGTGACAAATGCAATAATCCATGGATATGAAAATGAAAAAGGCTTGGTGAAGATGGTCTGCAAGCTCTACGAAGATGCTGTGGAGATAAGTGTGAGCGACGAGGGCAAGGGTATAGAAGATATAGAGAAGGCAAGGGAGCCCATGTATACTTCCAGGCCGGATATGGAAAGGTCCGGCATGGGATTTACAGTAATGGAGAGTTTTATGGACAGGGTTGAGGTTGCGTCCGAGGTTGGCAAAGGTACTACCGTGACAATGTTTAAGACTTTTAAATCCGTCAGGGGTAAAAACGATGCCCCGAAGCAATGATTATTTACAGTATGTGGGACACAGGCAGTTTTATTTATGGAACTAATACCTGAGAGGATATGGGGATGAATATGGACGAATTATATGAAAAGGAAACTCTGGAATTGATAGCAGCTGCCAAAGCAGGAGACAAAGATGCCCAGTCCGTATTGGTGGAGAAAAATGTCGGTCTTGTATGGAGCATTGTACGAAGATTTCAAAACAGAGGGTATGAAGCCGAAGATATTTTCCAAATAGGGTGCATAGGACTTATTAAGGCCATAAACAAATTTGATTGCTCCTTTGATGTAAAATTCTCTACATATGCAGTTCCTATGATAATTGGCGAAATAAAACGCTTTATTCGCGATGACGGAATGATAAAGGTGAGTCGCTCCCTTAAGGAATTGGCAAACAAGGCAAGAATCACGAAAGAAATTATGTCGAAGGAATTGGGGCGCGAGCCGACTGTAGGTGAAATCTCGGAGCAGCTTGGAATTCCTGTTGAAGAGCTGGTTATGGCAATGGAGGCGAATTGTACTCCCGAATCCTTGTATAGTACATTGGGAGAGGGGGACAATTCCTCCAGTCTTCTTATTGATAAAATCGCAAACGAAAGCGACAACCAGGAAATAGACATTGTTGACAGGATTGACTTAAGGAAGGTTTTGGATACTCTAAAGCCAAGAGAAAAGCAGATTATAGTTTTGAGATATTTTAAAGAAAAAACCCAGGTTCAAATTGCAAAAATGCTTGGAATATCCCAAGTACAAGTATCAAGAATTGAGAAGAAAATTTTGGAGGAGATCCGAAAGAAAATAAAATACAACTAATCTGATAATTTTTTTAAAAGTATATTTTTTTTGATACTGCTATATAAAGCAATATGTTCCTGCATATTGTTTTTTTATTTCCTAATAATAAATAATAATCATTTGTATGCAAAGTTTTAAAAAATTTATAGCATAAGGAGATTGGATTTTAATATGACCGAAGCACTAAAAAGGTACAAAATGATTTTAATAATTTTGGGCCTGACAATGGTGATCGCATTTTTAACTCTTGCTATTTTTGCTCAAAAACCTGACAAAGTGCCTTCTAAAGGGATTTTCGTTTTTGCAAATACTAGTGAGGCAGGTGTGATAAAAGTATAGACCTAAGAAAGAGTCTAACAATATTTGGAGGTTTCATATGCAGAAAACGATGACAAATAAAGAGTACCAGTCTTATGTCGAAAAGATGACGCCTAATTCCAAAACAGGAAGAAATGTGCTCAGGGCTTTTTTAGTCGGGGGCCTGATTTGTGTAGTCGGCCAGTTTATATCCAATGTTTTAAAGATGAAGGGCTATGGACAGGAACAGGTTTCCTCGATAGTATCGCTGATAATGATTTTTTTGGGAGCCCTCTTAACAGGGCTTAATATCTATGATGACTTGGGAAGATACGCAGGTGCGGGTTCTATTGTGCCTATAACAGGCTTTGCAAACTCAATAGTCTCTCCTGCAATGGAATTCAAAAGTGAAGGATATGTTATGGGCGTCGGAGCAAGAATGTTTGTTATTGCCGGTCCGGTGTTGGTATATGGCATTTCGACTTCAATAGTTGCAGGAATTATTTACTTTTTATTAAAACAGTGATAATTTGCTGACAATTGCTTCAAAATCGGAGAGGGGTGAATTATGGCTTCTAAAAGATTGGGAAAACAAACCGTAAAGCTTCAAAATCCCCCCAGCATTACTTCAACTGCCTCAATTGTAGGACCGAAAGAGGGAAAAGGACCTTTGAGGCTCTTTTTTGACAATATTATTGAAGATGAGATGTGGGGGGAAAAAAGCTGGGAAAAGGCTGAAAGCAAGCTGATTAGAGAGACCTTTTCAAAGATTCTGCAAAAGGCCGGTAAAACAAGTCAAGAGATTAATTATGTAATTTCGGGAGACTTACTTAATCAATGCATTGCTGCCAATTTTGGGCTCAGAGAGTCGGATGTTCCGTTTTTTGGAGTATATGGTGCCTGCTCCACCATTGCGGAATCGATGAGCATTGGAGCCATGCTGGTTGATGGCGGGTTTGCCGATGATGTAGTGTGCATAACATCCAGTCATTTCTGCTCTGCAGAAAAGCAGTTCCGCTATCCTTTGGAGCTGGGAACTCAGAGGCCGCCCGCCGCACAATGGACGGTAACCGGCTCTGGAGGAGTGCTGCTTTCCGGCAAAGGACCAGGTCCGTATATTACCCATATTACCACAGGCAAAATTGTTGATATGGGAATTAAGGACGCAAACAATATGGGAGCCGCTATGGCACCTGCGGCAGTTGACACAATAGTTACCCATTTTAAAGACACGGGTTTTACTCCGGAGAGCTATGACCTTATATTGACAGGAGACCTTGGTGCCATAGGAAAAGAAATATGTATTGAACTCGTGAAAGAGCAGGGGTTTAATATTGCCAATATTTACAATGATTGTGGCGTGATGATATTCGACCGCGAAAAACAAGACACTCATGCGGGAGGAAGCGGCTGTGGATGTGCAGCAACTGTATTTGCTGGGTTTGTTTACAAGAAACTTATGGACGGAACCTTAAAGAATGTTCTGTTTATTGCCACTGGAGCTTTGTTAAGCCCCGTAAGTACACAACAGGGCGAATCAATACCTTCCATAGCACATGCAATTAGCATTACAACGTCTCTTAATCAATAAGGGAGAGATTAATATGCTATTACTCATTTTTGAGGTGATTATATGGATAATACTATAATGACATACGTAAGTGCGTTTATTGTTGGAGGAGTGATTTGTGCTGTAGGACAGATCCTGATTGACAAGACGAAGCTTACATCGGCCAGAATCCTTGTGCTGTTTGTATCGGCAGGTGCAGTGCTGACAGCTCTGGGAGTTTATCAGAAATTGGTTGAAATTGGCGGTGCTGGAGCTACAATACCGCTTACGGGATTTGGTTACAACCTTGTGACCGGGACGTTCAAGGAAGTTGACAAATTGGGTGTTCTTGGCGCATTTACAGGGGGAGTAAAAGCCGCAGCGGCAGGAATTGCTGCAGCTATATTCTTTGGCTACCTTATGTCCGTTGCCTTTACACCTAAAGCTAAAAGGTAATGGTTTTAATTTAAGTTAAACTTATTTTGAATGCGGGTATGATAATAATGGATAAGAGAAAAGTTATTATTGTCACCGACGGCGATATGGCAGCTAAAGCAGCTTTGGAAGTTGCCGCTTCAAATATTGGAGGAAGGTGTATTTCTTATACTGCCGGAAATCCCACTGTTTTGACGGGATACGAGATAGTTGAGCTTATAAAAGCATCCCAACAGGATCCGGTGATTGTGATGGTGGACGACAAGGGGCGTAAAGGCAGAGGAGCCGGAGAAGCTGCGATGGAATCAATTTTGAACAATAACGATATTGAAGTACTGGGTATAGTGGCAGTGTCCTCCGATGGCAAGGACTGCAACGGGATAAAGCTGACATGCTCTATTACAAGGGAAGGAAAAGTGATTGGGGGCTCGGTGGACAAAAGAGGGGTCCCGACTCGCAATGGAAAGATCTGCGGTGATACTCTAAGTATTTTAAGAGGACGTAAAGATTTGGTTATTGTTGGAATGGGAGATCCGGGAAAAATGGACTTTTATGACTCAATTGAAAAGGGAGCTCCCGTAACTACGAAGGCATTGGAAGAGGTAATAAAGAGAAGTACTGTAAAACACTAAAGTTTTACAGTGCAGACTTTGTACCTGTTGTGTGTGTCCGTTCTATCCAGCAAAAGTGAGAGGTGGTATTGTTTTATGAATGTTGAATACATTAATCCCTTCATAGAAGCAAGTCAAACGGTATTAAAAAAAATTGCCGGAATAGATGTGAAGTTGGGTAGTGTTACTTTAAAAAGCTCTCCATATACGAGCGATAATATTGTAATTTTAGTAGGCCTTACGGGGAAAATCAGGGGGCAGGCAATCTTTGCCATGAATAAAGCGGTTGCTTTGACTGTAGCTTCTGGCATGATGGGAGGGACTCAACTGACGGAGCTGGATGAAATATCAAAAAGCGCCCTGTCGGAGCTGACCAACATGATTCTTGGCAATACTGCCACTATCCTTTATAATAGAGGAGTTGGAGTTGAAATAACTCCACCGTCCTTCCTAATGGGGGAGAATATGCAGATATCGCCTTCGAAAATGAAAACTATATCCATTCCCCTTCTTTTGGACGAAAATAAAAAAATTGAGTTGGATATTTCAGTAGTTGATTAACTTTACAATGTAATTTAAAATAGAGCATAGCGGAACTTGTAAAAACAAGTTTTCGCATGCTCTGTTTTTTGCTTGGCTTTCCGGAATTAAGCCAAAAGGCCAAAATTCCATGTAGAAGCCTTAAATGTCATAAACGGCAGGATTATTGGAAGGGAGAAAACAATGGCAATTAATGTTGTATTGGTAGAGCCGGAGATACCTCAAAACACAGGAAACATTGCTAGGACATGTGCAGCAACGGGGGCTAATCTGCATTTGGTCAAGCCTTTGGGGTTTTCGGTTGATGACAGATATTTAAAGCGTGCAGGTTTGGATTACTGGGATAAAGTAAACATAAAATATTACGATAGTTTCAGTGAATTAAGGGAGAAATATAAAGACCATACTTTTTATTTTTCTACTACCAAAGCTCAAAATCTGTATACCGATGTAAAGTATACTGAGGATTGTTTTATTGTATTTGGCAAGGAGACAGCAGGTTTGCCGGAAGAATTGCTTGTGGAAAATAGAGAATGGTGCATTCGAATTCCGATGAAAAGTGATATTCGTTCTTTGAATCTTTCGAACTCTGTTGCCGTAGTTGTCTTTGAAGCATTACGTCAAAACAATTTTGCCGGACTTGCGCCTTGTGGAAAGTTGACTAGATATACATGGTAATTTGGATGTTTTAAAAACAAAGTAGAAAGTAAAGTATGTTGTCGGGGCAGCTTTGGCGGGTGGAGAAAAAGATAATTAAGCGACGAAATTCTTGGCAGCAGAGTTTCTTGGTGCAAATCTACTCCCACCATACAATCCAAATAATGTAAATTTTGTATTTTAATTATTGTTTAAGGGTTTGCCAAAAGCGTTAGTTGATTTTTTTCTTAAGAAAGCCTTTTTGATGAACGTTTATGTGGAAATATTTCAAATACTAAAGTATAATATATAGTTATAATGATAGATATAAATAGTTTATGTTGACGACTTAATGACAGTTTATTCGGGTGGTAGGATATTATGGGCAAATTTGTTTCGCTATTGAAAAGAAAATATGTTGACTTGAGGGATACATATTTAAATACTGAGCTAAAAAAAGCCGAGTTGCTTTTTTACATTTTAGTTTCAATAATACTTGGGGTTATCCAATATCTGCTGTTGGATTACGAAGATACCTATAACATTCGAGGCTATATCAGCCATATACAATCAAGCATTGTAATTCTGATGGCTTTCCGATTTAGTTATTTGGGATTGGCAACAGCAATGGTGTTGATTATGACTGAGACAATATTTATAATTGAAGCCTATTTGGTTAGCTTTAATAATTATTTGTTGTTGGGGCTTACGCTAAAACTGTTTACGATTTTTGTGACCACTTTTATTGCAGTACTTACAAACAGGCAGCAGATTCAGAAAAAAAAGCTTGAGCAAATGGCGATTACAGATGAGTTGACGGGAGCGTACAATCAGAGATTTTTTCATATGAAGCTGGAAAGTGAGCTGGATAAGGCTCAGAAGAATAATAGCTCTGTCAGTCTAATAATGATAGATGTCGATAATTTCAAAATGTATAACGATGCTTACGGACATGACTTTGGGGATAATATATTAAGAACGACTGCATCAATACTTTTGGAAATATTGGATGAAGGCAGCTATTTGTGCCGCTATGGCGGAGATGAATTTGTGGTTATTATTACAAATGCCCAGATAAATAATCTGGAGTATATGGCAAACAATCTTCGTCAAGAGTTTGAAGAACTGAAACAAAAATATTATAAACACGAATTGTACGAGAAGGTAACACTGTCTTTCGGTTTGTCGGAATATCCCAATATGTCGCGAAACAAGAACGAGCTCATTTATCAAGCTGATTCGGCCTTGTATCATGCGAAAAATCTTGGAAAGGATAAAGTGCATCTTTATCAGGATGCGATAATGCAAATACGCAAGAATATCAGTTCCGACCATCAGCAGCTTATCGGAATATTCAAGGGATTGTTAAGCACTATATCGGCAAAGGACAAGTACACTCATGGGCACTGCGAACGGGTGGCGGCTTATGCGGTGTTAATTGCGGAAGCGATGAAATTGAGTGCCAAAGAAATCAGCATAATTCAGTGCGCAGGGCTATTGCATGATATTGGAAAGATAGAAATGCCCAAGCACATTTTGAATAAAAAAGAAGAACTGACAGATGAAGAGATAAATTATTTAAGGCGGCATCCCATTTATAGCGAAAACATACTTGAATCTTTGGCCGATATGGACAAGCTTACGGATTATGTGAGACATCATCATGAAAGATTTGACGGCAAGGGTTATCCAGACGGACTTAAAGGTAAGGAAATAAGCCTTGGTGCAAGAATATTGTGTGTTGCAGATTCTTTTGATGCCATGGTGTCCGACCGCCCGTACAGCAAAAGCATGACAAAGAAGCAGGCTTTCTGTGAGCTTGAAAAGAATGCTGGAACCCAGTTTGATCCGGAAATTGTAGAAGTTTTTATAAAAGCAATGAAATCATGTGCGGTTGAAACATGATAGGCTTAAGTTTACTTATTTACCCCTTGCATAAATTGTCGTTTTTTGGGTTTTTACAGATAAATCAAACAAAATATTGAAAAATATGTTGATTTTATGGTAAATTAAATATAAGATTAGTTCAAAGGATTTATTTCCCGATAGCATTGAGTTGATAGAAAGAGATATAGAATATTTTTGATATGTTATGAGGGGGATTATGGCTGAGTTATTTTATTTTCCCAAGAGAAAGAAGAAAACAATTCGCAGGTTTTGTAAAATATTGTCTACCGACTCTTATATTCCGGAGAGAGTAGTTGAAAACGACGAAATAATAAAGGAATATCATCCTTTCTTCAAAAATGAAGTGATTGTTAAAACCATTGGGGTGAAAAGAAGGCATATTGCCGAAAACGACATGGATGACAGTGACATCCTTGCAAAATCGGCAAGAGGATGCCTCGAAAAATGCAAAGTATTGCCGGATGACCTTTCAAGAATCATTGTGAACAAGTTTGTGGGTGATAATTTCTTGCCCATGACAGCAAGCAGACTCCAAGGCAAGATTGGTAGCAAGACTGCTGTACACGCTTTTGATATCGATGGGGGAACTTCGGCTTTTATTCACTCTATGGATGCGGCATCAAGATTTATTAATTCCGGCGATGAATATGTTCTTATATCGTCGGGAGGCATAATTTCCAAGTTTGTAAGCAAGACAGATCCAAGGGTTGCATTTTTGTTTGGAGATGCTTCGGCTTCAATACTTTTAGGTTACTCGGAAGAAAAGCATATATTGGCAAGTTATTTTTATTCTAACTGTCAGTATTACGATATGTTTGTTATGTTAAGCTACTTAAGCTTGTCGAAATTTTCCAGAGAGGAACTCTCGACGGCAGTATGGGATTTGTACAAAATGGAGAACTGGAAGACTGCGGAAAGCTTTTATAGAGAGGCAACAAGAGAAGTATCAAGGAATATTCTCGAAGAGAGCGGCCTTTCAATGAAAGATATTGACCTGGTTTTGGTTACCGAGAACAATATAAAAATATGGGAATTGACGCTGGAGACTTTAGGTGTGAACCCCGATAAAAGCATTTCTTTGGTTGGAGAATATGGCAATACTATGGCAGCAATGCTTCCGCTGCTTATAGACCATGGATTTTGCTCGGGAAAAATACAGAAGGGGATGAATATTATGATGATATCCCATGGAGAAGGATTTAGCGGAGGAGGACTTATATATAAGGTCTAAATCTAAAAATGTTGTCAAATTATATAAAAAAATTATATAGAATAGGATTGGATATGTATATTTTGTAGATTGTTTTTTTTTACAACTTAGACTATTTTTATAAGGGGGATTATTATGTGTTACGATGAAGTTTACAGCAAAGCAAAGGAATTGATAGCCGATTATCTAAGAGTGGATGAGAGTGAGATTAATCCTAAAACCAATCTTGTTGATGACCTTTGTGCCGACTCTATTGCATTGGTGGAGTTGGGGTTTAGATTTTCCGAAACTTTTTCTGTGCCCATGATGGAATCAAAGCCGGATTTGTTTGTTATGGATAATATTGTAAAATTTATATTGGACAACGCCGAGGGGAAATAATTAGAGAGTATTTGCAAACACGTACGATATATAAGATTACATATCAAGTATTTTGTTTAATTTACCACAGCAACGGATTGTAAATGGGGGAGACTATGAATAATGATATTAGATTTCCGGAAGTAAGGCCGCTTGAAATAGAGAGATATGCAAAAATAGTTTCTACGGGTGTCGGTCTTCCTGATAGAGTGGTTACCAATCAGGATATTATTGATACATACGGCATTATTGCAACCGACAGAGCTGTTCGGTATTCAGTAGGAATAACCGAAAGAAGATGGGTCGAGGACGAAAAACTTGAAGACTTGGTGGCTATGGCAATTTCCCAGTGTCTTGAAAGAGCAGGTCTTGATATTGACAGTGTGGATAGAATCATATATTCAAGACTTTTGGGAGATTATCAGATACCGGCAACTTCCATAGGTGCTCTCAGAAAGTTGGGGGCAAAGGTAGGAATACCGGCCTTCGATATGACATGTGCATGCAGCGGGTTTATGCATGCTTTAGATCTTGCAATACGGTATATTGATTCCGGAGACGACTATGTCCTTATCCTTGGAGGCGGCATAACTTCAAAGGGTATTCAGATATGGAAACAGCCGAATCAAAAAACGGTATTTTTGTTTGGGGATGCTGTAGTTGCAGTGTTAATCGGTTATTCTGAAGATAAGCATTTCCTGGCTTCTTATCTTATGACCAATCATCTCCTGTATGATAATGCTTTTATTCCGTTTGGGACAACCCTTTTTAAAAATGAGAATGTAAAAATCGAACCCGAGTTGTTCAATATGAACGTAATAAACGGGGATTTGATTCTTCAAAGCTCTGTCGAGTATTGCAGAATGATAACCGACAAGCTTTTGGCAGAAACAAATCTTACTTTGGACGATATTGATTATTTTATTACATCCGACCAATCAACAAAAATATGGGAAGCACAAGTCAAAGAATTGGGAATTCCCTTTGAAAAGAGCCTGAGCCTGTTTCATAAACATGCCAATACAGTTGCAGCAATGAGCCCGTTGATTCTTAATGAGCTTATCACATCAGGCAGGCTTAAAAGGGGAGACCTTGTAATGATGCATGCTCACGGAGCAGGCGCAAGCAGTGGGGGGATGATATTTAGATACTGATATATACCAAAATATAAATTTTAATATAATACTAAGTTTGGGGGGAAGCTAAAATGAACTATTGCAATTGGTTGTTTGACACTCAAAAGCAGGACCTTGACAGGGAAATCATCATTGATGGGGAAACTGGAAAGAGACTGACTTTTAAGGAGCTTCAATCAGAAGTAGTAAAGGTTGCAAACTTTTTGAAGTCAAAGGGATATGTCCCCGGAACAGTTATTGCGACACATCTTTACAATGGTGCTGAGGCAGCAGTTGCATTTTTGGCCATTGAATATATCGGATGTGTAGTGTGTCTTGTGGACCCGCTTTTTAAAGCAGATGAAGTACCGTACTATATACAAGATTCCGGTTCAAAATGCCTCATTACCCACTTGGAAAAAGAAGAGATAGTTGGCGGATTAACATCTGAAATTGATGTGATAAATGTAAAAGAGATCCGGGAAGTATGTGAAAAGGATGATTTTGAAGAGCCCCTACCAATGTATGATTTTAAAGAAGATGAACTTGCGCTGCTTTTATATACCTCAGGTTCAACTTCCACTCCCAAGGGTGTGATGCTTACAACGGGCTGCTGTTATACATTTTTAAGAAAGAATCATCAGTCGATGTACAGGTATGAGCCCGATGACAGAATTTTGTGTTTTGTACCCTTTTCCCACGGATTTGGTTCAATTTCCGTCCTAATCCCGGCATTGGCATATAAAGCGGGAATTGTGTTTCAGAAAACATTTCATCCTGCAAAAGTTGCTGAAACAGTGTTAAAAGAGAACATTACCCACATGTTGGGTGTACCGACCCATTACCGGCAATTATTAAGATATGAGCCTTTTATAAACAATTTAGGAAAGCTGAAAGCGGCTTTTTGCTCTGCTGCGCCTATTAGTTGTGAAGTAGCCAGGTTGTGGTACGAAAAAACAGGAATATATTTGGATGAAGGCTACGGAATGAGTGAGGCAACCACCCTTATTACCACAAGAATGTCCAGGCTTCCTTCAGCTTCGGGGGATGTGGGTCACCCGCCGGAAGGAATAATATCTGTCGATATTGTTGACGATAACGACAATATAGTAGAATACGGAACAATAGGAGAAATAAGGGTAACCGGACAAGGGCTCATGCTTGGATATCTCAATCGTCCTAAGGATACGGAGGAGAGACTTAGAAACGGATATCTTTATACCGGCGATTTGGGATACAAGAACCCTGACGGTTCCTTGGTTGTTTGTGGCAGGAAAACAGAATTCATCAACGTTGCAGGGCTTAAAATATCGCCGGTTGAGGTTGAGACCGCTTTAAATTCCCACTCTGATGTAATCGATTCTGCTGTTGTCGGAGTTGGAGACGATATTTATGGAGAAGTTGTAAAAGCCTTTGTTATCAAGAAGCAAAATTCGAGTTTGACTGAGAGGGAACTGATAAAATATGTTTCCGACAAACTGGCAAACTTTAAAGTACCTAAATATGTTGTGTTTGTTGATGAGTTTCCACGAAATAATGTCGGAAAAGTTGATAAAAAGGCATTAAAAAATATGTAGCATACAAAGGGTGTTTTGTTATGAATGAAGCAAGTTCGAAATTTGTGGATAATCTGGCCATTGAGAAGCTTCTCAAAGAGAAACTTATAAAGGTGACACACAAGCCACAAAATTTAATTATTGACGAGGGTGAAAGAATATTTGACGGTCTTTATAAGTATGAGCTGGATATGTCGACAGTTAAATTGGTCGAAGGCGATAAAAACGTAAATCGTTTTGAAATCCCGTCTTCCATGAAGACAGAGGATTATATCGAAAATAATACCATATACCTTTATTGTCATCCTGCTAAGGAGCCCATATGCAATATTCTGCTATTGCACGGTTTGTATGATGACAATATGTTTAATTATGCATTCTTAATAAAGATGCTAAATGAGCTTAAGTTCAATGTCTTTTTTATGGAGCTGCCTTTCCATTTTAACAGGAAACCGGCGGAAAGCTCTTTTAGTGGAGAATATTTCGTAAGCGCGGACCTTCTAAGATCCCGCAATGCTTTTATCCAAAGCATATACGATATTGAGACAGCTCGAAAGCTCATTTGTAATATTAATGCTTTGCCTTGTTTGCTTGTCGGATTTAGCATGGGAGGATGCATTTCCTTCAGGTATCACATATTAAAAGGCAGCTTTACAGGAACCTTTCTGATTAACCCCGTTACAGATATGTTAACGTTGGTATGGGATAATCCGTTGCTGGTTAAGGTCAGAAAAGACCTTGAAGACCACGGGTTCGGAAAAGAAAAGGTTGCTGATGTTTTTAAAATTTTAGATCCTTGTGAAAATATTAACACAGACTTTAATGTTGATAATATTGCGATTGTATATTCCATATATGATCAAATTGTAGGAGAGGGAAAAAACAGAATATTTGTCGAAAAAATTGAGAACGCAGGCTTGAAAAAAGTATTTGACTACCATGCAGGACATTTGAACATTTTACGAGTACCGAGACTTTCCAATGATATTTATGATTTTTTCATGAAGTGTTCTTAAGCTTGTAAGATATAGAGAAATATTATTTTATTTGTGGGGAGGTATACTATGAAGAATTACTTTTATCCCGAAGAGAGAATAGCGATTGTAGGAATGGGAGCATTGCTGCCCGATGCAAACAATGTGGATTCATTTTGGAGCAATATCCTAAGTAAAAAGGTATCCATTCGGGAAGTGCCCGAAAACGTTTTAAATCCTGATATATATTATGATCGGGATGCTTTTAGAAAAATCAATAAGAAAGACAAAACTTATACCAGAGTTATAGCACCTGTCGGTGTTGATGATTACACTTCATTAAGCAGAAAATTTAAAATTCCCCCAGCTGTGGCAGAACACATGGATCCGAATCAGCATGTGGCAATTTACTGCGTGGATCAGGCTTTGCAATCCCTTGCAAACAGCAATATCAATAAAGAACGTACAGCCGTCATAATGAATATTGGTGCTCCGGGAATTCGATACAACAATATAATTAGGAGAACCTATTACGCCAAGATAGAGCATTATCTGCGCAACAATCCGAAATTGAACGCAAATTTGAAAAAAGAGGAATTGGATGAGGTGCTCAACGAGCTTTCAAATATGGCTCTTGCGGGTACAATCCCCATTACCGAGGACAGTGCACCGGGAATGCTTCAAAGCATCACGGCATCAAGGATTTCCAACCTGTTTGACCTTTATGGTCCTGCATATACCGTTGATGCGGCATGTGCATCCAGTCTTGCTGCACTTATAAGCGGTATTACGGGGCTTTTAAGAAAGGATTATGATGTATTGATTACCGGCGGAGTGGACGTGTCATTGGACGAAAGCCCCTTTGTGGTTTTCTCCGCAATAAATGCACTGTCTCCAACGGGTTCCTACCCCTTTGATTCTCGTGCCAATGGATTTGTAATCGGGCTCGGGGGAGGAGTATTAATTTTAAAGAGATTGGAAGACGCTCTGAGGGACAATGACAGAATATATGCTCTGATATCGGGATTTGGCCAGGGAAGTGACGGCAAGGGTAAATATATTGCCGCTCCCAATGAAGAGGGACAGCTGCGTGTTATTAAAAGTGCGTTGGAAATGACCAACTATAGTACGGAAACCATTGAGTATATAGAAGCCCACGGTACGGGAACAACTGTGGGAGATGTTGTTGAAATAAAAGCATTGAAAAAAGCCTTTGAAGCTATGGGAGTTACCAAGAAAAACTTCTGCGGAATCAGCTCTGTGAAATCAAACATAGGGCATTTAAGGTATGCAGCGGGAAGTCCGGGGCTTATCAAAGCTGCCATGGCTATATATAACAAGATTCTGCCTCCTACTGCAAACGTTGAGACGATAAATCCGAAGCTTGAGATTGAGGATTCGCCTTTCTACATATTGACGGAGAAAAAACAGTGGAGGGAAAACTCTTCCCATCCAAGAAGGGCAAATGTCAGTGCTTATGGATTTGGCGGAGCGGATTATTGCGTTGCCCTCGAAGAATTCAGACCCGAATTTTTAAAGAAGACTTATGCTTTTTCGGGACCCGCTGAAAATGCTAAAAATTCAGCCGATGCAAAACTGCAGCAGTCTTCGGTGCAAGAGGTTGTGCTGTTTTCAGGTTCGTCAATAGAGGAAATTGGTGAGGCTTACAGGTCGTTTGTTGAAGAAAACAAAGAGAGCTCTGATTTTGAACAGTTGGTATTCTATAACAACTCTTGTGTTTCGGCAAAAAAAGAATACCGTCTGGCTATATGTGCTTGCTCTATGGACGAACTTAAGGAAAAATACCAGTTTTTCGAGGAATTTGTAAAAGAAGGTAAAATGGAAAACCTTCAGGCGCTTAACATAAAAGGGATATACTTTGGAAAAGGGGACGCGGTGACCCCGGACAAAGTGGCATGGATGTTCCCGGGACAAGCTTCCCAGTATCCCAACATGTTAAAGAGTATATATGAAAGCTATCCTCAGGTTGAGTCCCTTTATATGCAGGCGGATGCTGCCTGGAAATCAAAATACGGCTATGAGGTAACATCCCTTGTTTTTGGAGATGACGAGGAGAACCTTCAGACGGTGCTCAAAGACACCAAAAACACTCACCCTGTAATGTTTTTGAGCAATATTGCGATGTTCAAGCTCCTTTCGGAATCGGGCATAAAGGCTGACTTTATGATAGGTCACAGCTTGGGTGAAATAACGGCCCTTCATGCAAGCGGTATGCTGGACTTAAAATCTGCTCTTACTTTGATAGGGGAGAGAGGCTTTGCCTTTGACGGTATTCCAAAAGAGGACCGCGGCGTAATGATGAGCATAAAGGCGGACAAGCTCAAGGTAGAGGAATTGATCAAAGAAAGCGGACTTAAAGTATTTGTCGCAAACCTCAATTCTCCCGAACAGACGGTTGTAGGCGGAAGAGAAGACCAGATAGATGGGATGACCCAAATACTGGAGAAAAATAAGATTACATATACGAAGCTGAATGTCTCCCATGCCTTCCATACGGAGCTGGTTGCAGGCGCTGCGGAAAGCTATTATGAAAAAATCAAGGATATGGCCTTTGATGTACCTAAAGCTCACGTTATGGCATGCCACAGGATGGATTTCTATCCTGAGGACAAGGAAAAAATGAGCATTGTTCCGTCCATGCTAAAGGAGCAGATTGTTTCATCCGTTAACTTTACAGAATCGGTATTAAAGCTTTATGAAAAGGGTGTAAGAGTTTTTGTGGAAGCCGGTCCTTCTTCGGTGCTTACAAACCTTGTGAAGAACATTCTTCAAGGCAAGGATGTAAAAGTTGTGGCTTCAAACAATAAAAGAAAGAATGCTGTGGATGCATACAAGCAGGCTTTGGCAGAGCTTTTTGCATACGGTATGGATGTTTCTGTCCTGCCGTCAGGAAAGGCTTTGAAGCACTCAAAAGGAAGAGAAAACGTAGCCTGCGAAGCATTAAGTTTCCAAGCGGAAATGAAAGCACCGGTTCAAATAAATGTTAATGCTGAAAAACCTTGCGACAAGGAAAGTCTCGTATACAGCGGCGTTTCGGTGGGTTTGCCCGGTACATTTAAAAAAGTGTTCTCCGATGATAATTTTGACCTTATCTTTGAGGGCAAGAACCTGATTGAAAGACTTACCGACGATGAAGCAAACAGCATTTTGGATTTAAATATCACAAGGCTTTTAAAAACTGAAGCTCAGGCTACTTTCAAAAAACTTGCGTCTATTAATGAAGTTATACAGCTTGCCGGAAAGCTGGGCAAGATTGATATGCTGAGCGACTATCAAATTGATGAAAAGGTACTTAAGCAGATGACCATGACGGTGTGTGCCGGAGTGGCAGCAGGATACGAAGCATTAAAAGACGCGGGTATTCCGCTGATAAAAGAGCGGATAAAGACTTCCTGCGGCTCTTATTTGCCGGGCAGACTGGTGTTGCCGGAATACATGCAGGATGACACCGGAATAATATATGCCAATGGATTCTTCCCGATTGAGACTTGGGTGGATGAGGTTTCAAAATATGTCGCAAGCAAGTTTGCAAGAAAAACAAGAAATGATTTGATAGATTTCTATGAATCGGTTATTTCAAAAGTTAGCGATTATAGTGTGAAAAAGTATCTTACGGATTGGTTTAATCTCCACTATTCAAGACTTATGTACAATTGTGGAGAGGAAGAAATATACGAGTTCAATCATGAGTTTTTGTATAGTTTCTGTTTACTGGCCAACAACAGGCTTGCCCAATTTATCGGAGCGATGGGACCCAATTTCTTCGTGAGCGCTGCATGCTCTTCGACAATTACAGCTGTTACTGTGGCTGAAGACCTGATTCGAGCTGGACATGCAAGAAGAATAATTGTAATAGGAGCGGAAAATGTTACATCAAAATCAATTCTGCCTTGGTCTGCAGGAAGTTTTTTAAGTATGGGTGCACTCACCACTTCTTCCGATGTCTTTGAGGCTGCGGTGCCATTTGACAACAGAAGGAACGGAATGATTTTGGGAGCAGGCGCTGTGGGACTTGTTATTGAAAAAGAGTCGGATGTCGCCGAAAGGGGAATGAACGGTATTTGCCGCATTTTAGGCACCCATGTCTTCAATACGGCAGGACATCCGTCAAAGATTGACAATAACAGATTCTCAGTTGAGTTTGACAGATTCATGACCAAGATGGAACAAGAGCATGGATTTGACAGGAGGGACATTGCGAAAAGGACGGTATACTACTCCCATGAAACCTTCTCTCCGAGAAAGGGCGGATGCGCCAGTGCCGAAAAAGCAGCACTTGAGGGTGCATTCGGCAGCAGTTTCAGGGAGATAAAGGTTATCAATACAAAGGGAATGACAGGACACACCATGGGTGCCTCAATCGAGGAAGCTGTGGCGGCAAAAGCATTGCAGTATCAGAAGATTCCTCCGGTTGCCAATTTCAGGGAGCCGGATCCGGACCTTGAAGGCCTGAATTTGTCACAAGGGGGATCCTACAGCTTTGATTATGTAATAAGAATGGTTACAGGCTATGGTGCCCAGGGCAACTATCACCTTCTTCAAAAAATTGCTGACGGTGATGAAAGGATTTTGGACAGGGAAGTATATCAAAGATGGCTTGACAAAATAACGGGTTCTAAAAATGCAAAGCTTGAAAAATGCGGAAGAATTCTTGTGGCCGAGGGAGCGGAAAAAGAAATTGAAGCATCAACGGATAAGGCTCCTTTAGGTAACAGTGCTGCTGCGGTTTCAGACAGCAAACCGAGTTATGATGCGAATACCAAAGCCATGGCTTCTTATACGGACACGCCTAAGACAGCGGATGGCAACATTGTGGATCAGATACTTGAGATATACTCCGAAATAACCAGATATCCTAAAGATATGCTGGATTTAAACATGGAAATTGAGGCGGATCTGGGTATTGATACGGTAAAACAGGCTACAATCCTTTCGATAATATCGGAGAAATTTAATATTCCTCAGGAGGACAGCATAAAGCTTTCAAACTATCCTACGATTGGTCATGTTGTGAATATGGTTCAGGCAAGATACGCAACGGAAGATGGCGCAAAAAAAGAAAGCACCGGGACTGATGCAAAAAATAATGCTGCCTTTGATGCCGGAAACGAGGCTGAAGATGTTGAAGAGGAAGTTTTCAAGGTTATTTCTGAAATTACCAAATACCCTGTGGAGATTCTTGAAAGAAATATGGAAATGGAGGCTGACTTGGGGATAGACACAGTTAAGCAGGCGACTATTTTCTCAATTCTCAGTGAGAAATTTGACCTTGGCCAAAATAGCGCAAATATATCCCAATACAAGACAGTAGGCTCTATTGTGGATCTTGTGAAAGAGAGCAGGAAAATAAAATCAAAAGAAGCCGAAAGCTTTGGGGCGGGTATAAGCAACTCCAATACTGTCACTCTTGAAAAAGCAACCGAAAAACTCCAAAGCGACAAAGAGATGGGTAAACCTCAAGGCGACAAGGTTAAGCCCATTGGTGGCAATAATGAAACGGACATTGAGGAAAAAGTCCTCAGGATAATTTCGGAAATCACGAAATATCCTGCAGAAATGCTGGAAAGAGATATGGAAATGGAAGCGGACTTAGGGATAGATACAGTTAAGCAGGCCACCATATTCTCATTGCTAAATGAAGAATTTGATATTGGAAAAGACGAAAGGGTAAATATTTCAGACTACAAAACAATAGGAAGCATTATTGATTTGGTAAAAGGCAGTTTTAAAAAAGCAGAATCCATTTTAGAGGATGTCAAAGATGAGGTTGCGGCTGTTGAAAGCATTGACGATGAAGACATTGTGATTGAAAAGGATCTTTGTCTTATGATACCGGTTTTTGTGGAAAAACAAGCAGAGGGCACGGATTTCGAACTAAAGGACAAAAAGATATGGATTGTCGGTGACAATGACAAACAGGTTCAAAAAGCAGCGCAATATTTTGCAAAACTTTCGGCCGGGATTGAAGAATTTGTGTTTGAAAATTTTGGCGATGCAGCCGAATTGGAAAACAAGGCTTTTGACTTCGTCGGCAAAAACACTAAAGTTGATGCCATTGTCGATTGCACTCACTTAGGCACTGATATTGATTTTGACAAAATCTCCGACAATGAACTTAAGAAGATGTTGTTTTTGAGCAGTGAGGCGAGATTTATATTCTATAAAGCGCTGTCGCAAAAACAGAACGCACCTGAAATAAGAATTGTGTGTGCAATATCAATGGATGGCTGCCACGGCTATTGTCAAAACGGGCAGATTGCAAAAGACCCGTTCTATGGCGCTCTGTCGGGCATTTATAAAGGACTTGGGAAAGAGTGGGGCAAATCGAAAGTCAAGATTGTAGACTTGGGCCCAGGTAAAAGCGATGTATTAAAGGATGAGGATTTGTCGGTACTTGCCCAGGAACTTCGAAATAAATGTGATGATTGGGAAATTGGATACTGTGAAGGAAAAAGAGGCGTAATAAAGCTTAAAAATCTGGATCGCGCAAGCTTCAACCAAGTGAATATACCGGAAAATGCCCATTTCGTGATTACCGGCGGCGGAAACGGAATCACTTCGGAGATTACAAAGGAACTGTCCCGAAGATTTAAGGGAAAGTACACGATAATCGGAAGGACGGAGCTTTTGGATGATTTCGGAGTAATTCTTGGTGATGATGAGGCTTCTTTGAACAATATAAAGCTGGAAATTCAAAAAAGACTGGAAAAGGCCAATAAAAAAGTGACTCCGGTAATGGTTCAAAAGGAATTTGACAAGCTTGTCAAGTCCGATTCAATTAAAAAGCTTTTGGAAAGCATAAAGAAGGATGGAAACAGTGCGGAATATTTGTCCTGTGACGTAAGAAACTATGAAGAGCTTAAAAAGGCTTTGGACAAGGCTGTACAGGAAAACGGGCCTGTACACGTTCTAATCCATGGAGCCGGAGTGGAAAGGAGCAGACTTTTAAGCCAAAAAGAAAGGGAAGAGTTCAATGAGATATTCTCTGTAAAGGCAAAGGGCCTTTGCAACCTCTATCGGATACTGGATAAAAGAGAACTGAAGATTGCTTTTGCCTTCTCTTCCATATCCGGAAGATTCGGCAATGAAGCGCAAATTGACTACTGTGCGGCCAATAGCTTTATAAGCAGCTTTATGTCAATGCTTGGCTCAACCCATAAAGACATATATTCCTTAAGCTTGGCATGGTCCGGATGGAAGGACTTGGGTATGGCTTGGAGGAATGAATTTGTAAAAGTAAACTCTGAGGAAATGGGACTTCATTTGATTGAACCTGACAGGGGAGCAAATGAGTTTGTCAATATTCTTACCAGAGGCCTTGACTCGAAAGAAGTGGTTATAAGCAGGGGACTTGGCGCTCTTGCCAATAACCAAGCTGCTGATGAAAACTTGGATGACAAGCCGATGATTGATTGGATAACTAAGAAGGACGGTAAAATTGAGAAAGTATTCAAAGTCGTATCCGTCAAAAGGGATGCCATTTTCGACCATCACAGGCTGGGAACGGTACCTTTGGCTCCGGCAGTGTCCTTCATGGAACTGGGAGCGGAGGCTTTAAGCCTGATATCCGGGAAAAGCGAGCAATTCTGCTTCAGAAATATCAATATGGACAAGCCGTTGAAGCTTTTCCATGAGGAACCGAGAGAAGTAATTGCTTTGGTGGATCAAAATGAAGGAACGGACAGTATTGATGTAAAGTTATATACTTATCTGAATTCCAGATTCGGTATCTCAAAGCTTATAGGCTTAAACAGCATGAATGTCAGCAACAACTTGGGAGAATACAGTCACCTTCTTGAGATTATGAAAATTGGAAATGAACCTATGGAAGAAGATTTTACCGGAGAAGCACTAAAAGCCTTCTTAAGAAAAAACGGCAATTCCATAAATCTTGGAACTTTGTTCATTGATGCGAAAAAGGAAAGCCATGTTTTCAGACGAAATAAGAACGGTGCGGTATTTTCAATGCTTCTTCCTGAGGAAGAGCTCACAAATAAAAAATATAATCTGGATAAATTGCTGATAAATCCGGCCTTTGCCGATTCGGTTTTCCAGATTTGCGGTGTACATTCCCTGGTTGACGGCGAGGATGTGTATTTGCCGTGGCAGGTGGATGAGTTTGGCGTCGTCAAGGCTCCGAAGGAAAGAATTCGCTACAAGGCATATTCGGTGTTAAAGTATAATGACGAAGAAGTAAAAGTATATGATGTTATTATGCTCAATGAAAAAAATGAAGTGTGCTATTATGCTAAAAACGTTAAGATGAGGCTTATTCACTCATGATGGGAGCTTCTTTCGAAGATACAGTGGGATTGGCCAATTTTCATTTGGACACACAGGCAGCAAAGTACGGGTTTTGCTATCATGTTGTGGACATGGGGGAAATGGCCGAAAGGCTAAAAGAGGATGAACACGGTGTTTTGTCGGTGTTGTCCGACAGGGAGCTTGTGCATTTGAAAGACTTGAGAAACCCGAAGAACAGGCTGCAATGGATTTCGGGAAGATATGCGGTAAAATCTGCGGTTTTTAAATACAAGCTAAGGGAGCAAAGCCTGATAAATCCGAACTGTCTGGATGTGCTGAAAGGGGCGGATTCGGCCCCTTTCATTCTCCAGTATCCCGATTTGTGCGTATCGATAACCCACTCATTTCCGTATTGCATCGGAATGGTTTGGGATCGCGCAGTCGGGATAGACATGGAAAAGGTTTTTTTTCCGGAAAAAGCGCTGATAAAGCATTTTTTTTCCCACAGGGAGGAAGAGTTTTTAAAAGGGATTGAAAATAGCGGCGAATATTCGGTTAAGTCCACAATTTTATGGACGAGAAAAGAGGCTTTGTCAAAGCTTTTTCGCCTGGGAATGAAGATGGATTTTAAAAAACTTGACACCTTGGAGGACACAATAATTTTTCCGGAAAAAAACAATGTGCGCCTGTTATCTTTTGTGTGCAACAATTACTGTATTTCCCTGGCATTATCGGATATTAGTGAGAATTAAAATTATTGACTAAAATCTTAAAAATTGTCCATAATATTAATGCGTGATAAAGACAAAGAATTACATCCAAGGAAGATAAAAATACTTTGTTAAAAAATTAATTATTTTTAACTAAACTATTGAAAATAAAAATAAAATAATATAAAATGAAACATGGTGCAAGATATACTTGCCAGAGGATGAATTTCTTACTGCATTCATGCTGTATGGCAGCTAATATAAGCATTAACTCAAATTTTAATTTACATAGGAGGCGATATTAATGGCAGTAAAAGTAGGTATCAATGGTTTTGGACGTATCGGACGTCTTGTATTCAGGGCTAGTCTCAACAACCCCAATGTTGAAGTTGTTGGTATAAACGACCCATTTATTGACCTTGAATACATGCAATATATGTTAAAGTATGATACAGTACATGGCCAATTCAAAGGTGAAATCTCAGAAGACAACGGAAAACTCGTTGTAAACGGCAAGAAAATAAGCGTTTATGCTTGCATGGATCCTGCTGAGATTCCGTGGAGCGAATGCGGAGCAGAGTACATCGTTGAATCCACCGGTGTATTCACAACTACAGAAAAGGCTTCAGCTCACTTCAAGGGCGGTGCAAAGAAGGTAGTTATCAGTGCTCCTTCAGCAGATGCTCCAATGTTTGTTATGGGTGTAAACAATGACAAATACACAAAGGATATGAACGTTGTATCCAACGCTTCATGTACAACAAACTGTCTTGCTCCTCTGGCTAAAGTTATTCATGAAAACTTTGGAATCGTAGAGGGCTTGATGACTACTGTACACGCTACAACTGCAACTCAAAAGACAGTTGACGGTCCTTCAAAGAAAGACTGGAGAGGCGGACGTGCAGCAGCAGGCAACATCATTCCTTCATCAACAGGAGCTGCAAAAGCTGTTGGAAAGGTTATTCCAGAATTGAACGGCAAATTGACAGGTATGGCATTCAGAGTTCCGACTCTTGACGTATCTGTTGTTGACTTGACTTGCCGTCTTGAAAAGCCTGCTACTTACGATGAAATCAAAGCAGCTGTTAAGAAGGCTTCAGAAAATGAATTGAAGGGTATCTTGGGATACACTGAAGATGCAGTTGTTTCTTCAGACTTTATCGGCGATTCCCGTACTTCAATTTTCGATGCTGATGCAGGTATATCCCTCAACAGCAACTTTGTAAAACTCGTTTCATGGTATGACAATGAATGGGGTTATTCAAACAAAGTTGTTGATTTGATAGTTTATATGGCTTCAGTTGATGCGAAATAATTATTGCTGAAGATATAAGAAAAGGTTCGGTTAAAACCGGGCCTTTTTGAATTTAAGCTTCTTTGTTTAAGCAAAAACTTTGTTAAAAAATAGATAAATTTTACGTTGTACTATTGAAAAGTATGATAAAAAGATGGTAAAATGTTAACGGTCAACTAGAGGCATTTTTTGACGTTTATACATAAAATGCGGTTTTAAAATCAATAATACAATAATGTTCAATATGTTTAGGGAGCGTGAATATTTATGTCAATGATGAACAAGAAGACCATTGAGGATGTTGATGTAAAAGGTAAGAAGGTCATAGTCAGGGTTGATTTTAATGTGCCTTTGGACGAAAACAGAAAGATTACTGATGATAAGAGAATAGTTGGTGCGCTTCCAACCATTAAGTATTTGGTTGACCAAGGTGCAAAAACTATACTGGTTTCACACCTTGGAAGGCCGAAGGAAGGTTTTGAAGAAAAATACAGCATGGCTCCAACTGCTGTGAGACTTGGTGAACTTCTCGGAAAAGAAGTAATAATGGCAAAGGATGTTATCGGTCCTGATGCAAAAGCAAAAGCAGCTGCATTAAATGAAGGCGAAGTTTTAATGCTTGAGAACGTTAGGTTCCACAAGGAAGAAACTAAAAACGACCCTGCTTTTGCAAAAGAATTGGCAAGCATGGCAGAAATCTATGTAAACGATGCGTTTGGTACAGCTCACAGAGCTCATGCTTCAACAGCAGGTCTTGCCGACTATCTGCCGGCAGTATGCGGATACCTTATCCAGAAGGAAATCGATTTCATGGGCAAGGCACTGTCAAATCCCGAAAGACCGTTTGTGGCAATATTGGGCGGTGCCAAGGTTTCGGACAAAATTGGTGTTATAGAAAACCTCATTGACAAGGTTGACACTCTTATAATTGGCGGAGGTATGGCATATACCTTCTTTAAGGCAAAGGGATACAGCATAGGTACATCTCTTTGTGAAGACGATAAAGTAGAACTTGCAAAAAGTCTTATGGATAAAGCAGAAAGCAAGGGAGTTAAGTTATTGCTTCCTGTAGACAATGTTGTAGGTAAAGAGTTTAGCAATGACACAGAACGCCAGACAGTATCTTCAAATCAAATTCCCGACGGATGGATGGGTATGGATATTGGTGAGGAAACTGTTAAGTTGTATTCAGAAGCAATCAAGAATGCTAAAACTGTGGTATGGAACGGACCTATGGGAGTATTTGAGTTCTCTAACTTTGCGAACGGTACAAAGGAAGTGGCAAGAGCAGTTGCCGATTCCGGAGCAATCTCAATAATAGGAGGCGGAGACTCTGCTGCAGCCGTAGAACAGCTTGGTTTTGCAGATAAAATCACACACATCTCAACCGGAGGCGGAGCATCATTGGAGTTCCTCGAAGGAAAAGTATTGCCGGGAATTGATGTATTATTGGATAAATAAGGGGAGACAAGGTTATGAGTAGAAAAATTATTGCAGCTGGAAACTGGAAAATGAACAAGACAGCAAAAGAAGCTGTTGAGTTTGTTGAGGCTTTAAAAGGAAGAGTGGCAGATGCCGATTCCGAAGTAGTAGTAGGTGTACCCTTTGTATGTTTGCCGGGCGTTATTGAAGCGGCAAAAGGCTCAAATATAAAGGTTGCGGCTCAAAACATGCACTGGGAGGAAAAAGGCGCTTTTACGGGAGAAGTTGCAGGTCCTATGTTGGCTGAGCTTGGAGTTGACTATGTTATTATCGGTCACTCCGAGAGAAGACAGTACTTCGGTGAGACTGACGAGACAGTTAATAAAAAGGCACATGCGGCATTTAAATACGGTTTAAAGCCGATTATCTGTGTGGGTGAGTCACTGACTCAGAGAGAGCAGGGAGTTACTGCCGAATTGGTAAGGTACCAGGTTAAGATTGCTTTATTGGGCCTTTCTGCAGAACAGGTAAAAGAGACTGTAATTGCTTATGAACCCATTTGGGCTATTGGTACCGGAAAGACTGCTACAAACGAGCAGGCTGAGGAAGTTTGTGCAATAATAAGAGACTGCGTAAAAGAGCTTTACGGAGACGATGTTGCCCAAGCTATCAGAATTCAGTATGGCGGAAGCGTTAATGCAGCCAATGCAGCAGAACTCTTCAATATGCCGAATATCGACGGAGGTCTTGTAGGAGGCGCAAGTCTCAAACTTGATGACTTTGAAAAAATTGCAAAGTACAACAAGTAATTAAAAGGCTTTAAAAATTTGTATAGTTTAAATAAAAACAGTCCCGCCAAAAATTAAAGGGACTGTTTTATTTAACTATATTCAAATACCTAAAAATGTGGTATATATAAATAGGATTTAAATCAATTTGATACTTAGTGAATAAATTGAAATGGAGTGTATAAAAATGAAAGACAGGCTTGTGACGTTGATTATTTTAGACGGTTTCGGTATTAACCCGCAGAAAGAGGGAAATGCCATAGAGGCTGCAAATAAACCGAATATAGACAGGTTTATGAGGGAATATCCCAATACAATAGTCCGTACCAGCGGTATGGATGTTGGACTTCCTGAAGGCCAAATGGGAAATTCCGAGGTGGGACATACCAACATTGGTGCAGGAAGGATTGTATATCAGGAACTCACAAGGATAACCAAATCCATTCAGGATGGGGACTTCTTTGAGAAGAAGGAGTTTTTGGATGCTGCCGAAAACTGCAGAAAGAACAATTCAAAGCTGCATCTTTTCGGGCTCCTTTCCGACGGTGGTGTTCACAGCCACAATACCCATCTGTATGGCCTGCTGGAGTTTGCAAAAAAACAGAATCTGAAAGATGTATATGTTCATTGCTTCTTTGACGGAAGAGACGTTCCGCCGGACAGTGCGATGGGTTACGTAGAGGAGCTTGAGAACAAAATTAAAGAAATTGGCATCGGCGAAATTGCAACCGTCATGGGAAGATATTATGCCATGGACCGTGACAATAGATGGGAAAGGGTAAAGCTTGCCTATGACGCCATGGTTCTTGGAAAAGGAAACCAAGCTTCAAGCGCAAAAGAAGCAGTTGCCGAATCTTATGAAAAACAGGAGTTTGATGAATTCGTAAAGCCTACGGTTATTATGAAAAACGGCTCTCCCGTGGCTACCATTGAAGAAAATGACTCCATAATATTCTTCAACTTTAGGCCCGACAGAGCCAGAGAAATCACCAGAACCTTTACGGATGTCAATTTTTCCGGTTTTGAAAGGGAAAAGGGATATTTCCCGGTATTCTTTGTCTGCATGACCCAGTATGATAAAACTTTTGAAAATGTTGTTGTTGCATTTAAGCCTGAAAGCCTTGAAAATACTTTTGGAGAGTATATCAGCAAGAATGGATTGAGACAGCTTAGAATTGCCGAGACAGAAAAGTATGCCCATGTTACTTTCTTCTTTAATGGAGGCGTTGAAGCTGTTTATGAAGGAGAAGACAGGGTATTGATAAATTCTCCGAAGGTTGCAACATATGATTTGAAGCCTGAAATGAGCGCCTACGAAGTAACCGACAAAGTGTTGGAGTGCATAAATAAAAAGGAATACGATGTAATAATATTAAATTATGCGAACCCTGACATGGTTGGTCATACAGGAGTCTTTGAGGCGGCAAAATCTGCAATTGAAGCCATTGACGAGTGCCTCGGCAAGGTTGTGCCTGCGATACTTGAACAGGGCGGTGTGGCATTAATAACTGCAGACCACGGAAACTCCGAACAAATGGTAGATTATGAAACCGGAGGACCGTTCACGGCACATACAACAAATCCTGTTCCCCTTATTGTTGCAGGATTGGGAGATGTCAAGCTTAAGGAAGGAAGGCTCGCAGACCTTGCTCCGACAATGCTTGGTATTTTAGGACTTGAAAAGCCCAAAGAAATGACAGGAGAATCATTGATTGTAAAATAATATCAATTTGTTTTGAATATTAAATAAAAATATACCTGAAACTTCGGCATTATTGCTGAAGTTTTTTTATGGAGTATAAAAAATTGAACAAAATAGAAAATATTTCTTGAAAATCCATTCATATTGTAGTAAATTATTGTAGAATAAAATTGTTGTTTCTTAAAAGAAAAGGATTATCTGACATTATGTATTTTTCAATGATAATGAATTTTGGGTTCTGCCAAGGAGGGGGCCCGGCAATATGAAAAAGGAAGGTCGCTATGATTAGAACGTTTGACAAGACAATTAGTCACAAAAATGATCTTCAAAAAGACAAGAAAGAAAGTTTTTTGTCGTGGTTGGGAATGCCCAAAAATGAGTCTTCCAAGTTATTTTTTATCATTGCGTCAATTCATGTGATTATTGTAATAATACAGGCATCAGGTATGTTGCCGGTGGAATTTAGGGCTGTAACGGGAATATTTGAAATCGGACTTTCAATTTTATTATCTTATCGTTTCGGCTATATGGGAATGTCCTTGTCCCTAATAACCAACGGTTTGGCATCAATGCGTCTTTTTAACATATCGAGGCAGATATATATAGTGTTGGCAAATGAAGCCGGTCATTTGGAGGGTAATTTAAGAATAATAGCAGACAGCGCTCCCGGCCTTCTTGTAAACCTTTCCGCAGCCAGAGTGGCGGTGATGATTGTATCGATAATTGTTGCCTATTCTTGCGAGCAGGAGAGAAAACACATAAGTAAGCTGGAATGGCTGGCTTGCGTTGATGGAGTTACCGGTGTATATAATCACAGATATTTTCAGACCAGACTTGAAGAAGAAATTGAGAAGGCAAACATAAGAAAAGGTACTTTGGCGTTGGTGATGATTGATGTGGACAATTTTAAAAGATATAACGATACCCTTGGACACATAGCAGGGGACAGGCTTCTTTCAAAAACCGCCGAAATATTTACCGCAGGTGCAAGACAGCAGGATATTGTTTGCAGATATGGGGGAGATGAATTTGCAATATTAATGCCTGATGCCGATTCTAAAAGCATTCTTTTAATGATTGAAGAGATAAGAAAAGAATTTTCAGCTTTTTTGAACACAGAAGAGTTTAGGATGCATAAAAACGAAATCAGCTTGTCTGTGGGATATTCAATGTATCCGGAGCTTGCAAAAAACAAGGTCGACTTGATTATGCAGGCTGACAGCGCTTTATATCAGGCCAAAAACATGGGAAGAAACAACGTTCGAATCTATAGGGATGTTTTTGAGGATATAAAGACATTTTTTAACTCAGATGAGCAACAGTTGCTTGGGGGATTGAGAGCTCTTCTCGGTACGGTTTCGGCAAAGGATAAATATACGCTGGGATATTCGGAACGCGTCATGGAATACGCCGTGAGGATTGGAAAAGCTATGGGTCTTGGAAGTGAAAGATTGCGGCTCCTCAAAATAGCTGCACTGCTTCATGATATAGGAAAAGTGGAGATTCCCGAAACTGTACTTAATAAAACTGAGCCGCTGACTTCTGCCGAGATGAGGTGTCTGCGCAGGCATCCAATGTATAGTGTTGACATATTGGAGCCTTTGTCCAGTATTGAGATGCTGATTGATTCTATAAAATATCATCATGAAAGGTATGACGGCAAAGGATACCCCACCGGGAAAAAAGGCAAGGAGATACCGCTGGAAGCCAGGATTTTGTGTGTGGCAGACGCCTTTGACGCCATGCTGTCGGACCGTCCTTATAGAAAAGGAATGAATATGAATGAGGTGCTGGAAGAACTGAAAAGCAATTCGGGAACACAATTTGATCCTGAAACGGTGGAAGCCTTTTTAAGCACCTTTGGTATTGACTGCGATATTGTCTGTGAAAGTGTCGATGAGGCCATCTAAAAAGATTGATTTGAATTTATGAAAATATTAAAATGAAAATATTAAAAAATGTTTTAACTTTGGACATTATGGATAAAATATACTATGGTTTTGCAACAAATGCCTTCTATTAATTTAGCTTTGGGGCAATATAATAGGGGATGTAATGTTGATTTTTAAAATACAAAAATAGCTACATGAAGGGAGAATGAGTAATGAAACAGTACTTGGAAATTGAAAGCGTATTTGCGAGAGAAATACTCGACTCAAGGGGTAATCCTACAGTAGAGGTGGAGGTTATAGCAGAAGGCGGATTTATAGGCAGAGCGGCAGTTCCGTCAGGTGCATCCACAGGTGCCTTTGAAGCTGTAGAGTTGAGGGATAACGACAAAAGCAGATATATGGGCAAAGGTGTGCAAAAAGCCGTGGAAAACGTAAATAATATTATTGCGCCTGAAGTGGAAGGTATGAACGTATTTGACCAAGCGGCTATTGACAACCTTATGATAAGCTTGGACGGCACTCCGAACAAGTCAAAGTTGGGTGCCAATGCCATTTTGGGAGTTTCCCTTGCGACGGCAAAAGCCGCTGCTGAAGCACTTGGTATAAGTCTTTACCAGTATATTGGCGGTGTAAATGCAAAGACTCTTCCAGTTCCCATGATGAATATAATAAATGGGGGAAAGCATGCAGATAACAGTGTAAATATTCAGGAATTTATGATAATGCCGGTAGGCGCTGCTTCATTTAGAAATGCCCTTCAAATGTGTGCGGAAGTTTTCCACAATCTAAAGAAAGTATTAAAGGATAAAGGCTACAGTACAGCCGTAGGAGACGAGGGAGGCTTTGCTCCGAACCTTAAAACCGATGAGGAAGCCATTCAGGTTATATTGGAGGCAGTTGAGAAGGCCGGATACAAACCGGGTGACGATTTTAGAATTGCAATAGACGCTGCTTCCACAGAAATGTACCAGGAAGACGGAACATATCTTTTCTGGAAATCCGGTGTGAAGAAAACAAGGGAAGAGATGATAAACTACTGGGAAGAACTGGTTAATAAATATCCGATTATTTCTCTGGAAGACGGTGTTGCGGAAGAAGACTGGGAAGGCTGGAAAATGCTCACTGAAAGACTCGGAAAGAGAATCCAGCTTGTTGGCGACGACCTCTTTGTTACAAATACAACCCGACTTAAGAAAGGTATAGAAATGGGAGTGGGCAACTCCATACTTATTAAAGTAAACCAAATAGGAACACTTACCGAAACCCTTGATGCTATAGAAATGGCAAACCGTGCAGGATATACTGCAGTTGTATCCCATAGGTCCGGAGAGACTGAAGACGCAACAATTGCCGATATTGCTGTGGCAACCAATGCCGGTCAGATAAAAACCGGAGCTCCCTCTAGAAGCGACCGTGTGGCAAAATACAATCAGCTTTTAAGAATAGAGGAGGAAATAGGGGCAGTTAGCCGCTATCCCGGACTTGAAGCATGGTTTAACTTGAAAAATAAATAAGAGACCAAGACTGGGACAATAGATAAAAGAAGGCAGATATATTACCGTATAAAAGACAAGATACTATAAAAAGAACACCACGAGATGAAAAACTTTCAAAAATCATTGGTATTGGTGCTTGTATTCTTTGAATTAGTATGTTACAATGTATCTTGTCAATTTTTTAGGAGGTGCCTTTAGCATGCAAATAGTAGTTACTATTTTTCATTTGATTTTCTCAATATCATTAATTGTGATTGTATTGCTCCAGTCAGGTAAGCAGGCTGGGTTGTCAGGTTCTATTGCCGGTGGCGCTGAAACTTTTTTTGGAAAGAACAAGGGAAAAACTATTGATGCTATTTTAAGTAAATATACAGCAGTTGCAGCTATAGGATTCCTGATTACTTCAGTTGTATTGCAGCTTATTATTACTTCGAAATAAGATATCGAAAAGAGGGAACTGTATACGCAGTTTCCTTTTTTTGCTGCTTTTTATGCCCTTCTTCTTGTTGATATAATTTATACTTAAAACTCTATTTTATTCCTTGTAATTATTATTCTAATTTAGTAATATAATATTGGGCTTTGAGTTTGTCTGCAAGCTTTATTAGTTACGATGAGTTTTTGGTTGTTGGTTGGGTTATATTTTAATTGTTTTAAGCTATTCAATATTAAATTGGAGGTATTGGTTTCGATGGAAAGGGAACAAGCACTGGAAGAGTTAAAGAGCAGAATTGAAAATGAGAACTTGATAAAACATTCTCTTGCAGTTGAAGCAATAATGAAGGATTTGGCTTTTTACTTTAAAGAAGATATTGACAAGTGGGGCTTGGCCGGGTTGCTTCATGACATTGATTGTGAAAAAACAGCGGGCGACATTTCAAAGCACAGCTTGGTCGGGGCTGAGATTTTGGAGTCTCTTGACATTGAGAGTTCAATCATATATGCTGTAAAAGCCCACAATGATTATCATGGTATTGAAAGAAAGCGAAAAATTGACAAGGCTTTGTATTGTGCTGACCCTGTTGCGGGTCTTATAACAGCTTCTGCTTTAATTCTTCCTTCTAGAAAATTGGAAGATGTGACTGTTGATTTTGTTATGAAAAGGATGAATGAAAAAGGTTTTGCAAAAGGTGCAAACAGAGAGCAGATAAAGTCTTGTGAACAGTTGGGACTTTCCTTGGAAAAATTTATTGAAATCGCTTTGGAAGCTATGAAAAAAATTTCTTACGTTTTGGGGCTCTAAGAGCTTTTTAAAGAAGCCCATAATATAAATAATTCAAAAAACCAGGGTTTAATAATCTTGGTTTTTTATTTGGTGTAATTTTAAAAAAATATATTAAAGAGTGTACTTTTTGGGGAAAATAGTACAATCAGGCCAATTACTAATATGAGAAGGAGGGAAAATGCTGTAATTATATACAGCTTTGTGGAAATATGATGGATAGAAAAGAAAAAATAGTGGCGTTTATGAGGGAGGATGCATATAAACCTCTTTTATTCAGTGAATTGGTTGCTGTACTGGATGTCCCAAAAAGTGAAATCGGACATTTTGAAAACCTGCTCAACGAACTGGAAGAAGAAGGCAGAATATTCAAAACCCAGAAAAACAGATACGGAGTCCCTGAGAGGATGAATTTAATATGCGGATATCTTCAGGGAAATGAGCATGGGTATGGATTTTTAATTCCCGATGACGAAAACATAAAGGATATATTTATTCCTTCCGGCGGCTTAAATGGTGCCATGCATAAAGACAGGGTCATCGCGAGGATCAACAAAAAAGGCATAGGAGACAAAAGGGCCGAAGGAGAAATAATTAGAATTGTAAAAAGAGCTAACAAGACTATTGTTGGTACCTTTGAAAGCAGCAAGTACTTCGGCTTTGTGGTGCCAGATGACCCGAGAATATCGGGAGATGTTTTTATTCCAAAAGATGAGATAAATGGTGCAAAATCAGGGCAGAAAGTAGTAGCAGAGATTGTTGTATGGCCGGCAAAAAGAAGAAATGCCGAGGGAAGGATAATCGAAATAATTGGCGACAAAGATGAGCCGGGCTCGGATATTCTGTCTATTATCAAGGCTTACAACTTAAGAGAGGACTTCCCGGAGGAGGTTATTAGAGAGGCAAAATCCATCAGCCAGACTGTAACCGAGAATATGCTAAAGGGAAGGCGCGACCTTAGGGATTTGACGATGGTCACTATTGATGGCGAAGATGCCAAAGACTTGGATGATGCTGTATCCATTGAAAGGCTTCCCAATGGAAATTATCGTTTGGGAGTTCATATCGCTGACGTAAGCTACTATGTTAAGGAAAATTCTCCTTTAGACAAAGAGGCTTTGAAAAGAGGTACCAGTGTTTATTTGGTGGACAGGGTTATACCCATGTTGCCAAGAGAACTTTCAAACGGTATTTGCAGTCTTAATCCTCAAGTGGACAGACTTGCCTTTACCGTAATGATGGAGATTGACAGAGCCGGCAGGGTTGTGGATCATGAAATATTTGAGAGCGTAATAAACGTTAATGAGAGAATGACCTATACCGACGTTTACAAAATTCTTGAGGAAGATGACCAAAGACTTATTGAGCGCTATAAAGACCTCTGCGGCACTTTCCGCACGATGAAAGAATTGGCTCTTATACTTAGAAAGAAGAGGATGGACAGGGGAGCCATCGATTTTAACTTTGACGAGGCGAAAATAATACTCGACGAAAAAGGTGTGCCGGTTGAGGTTAAAAGATATGAAATGACTATTGCCAATAACATAATTGAAGAGTTCATGCTGGTATGCAATGAGACAGTTGCAGAACACTTTTTCTGGACCAATACACCTTTTGTTTACAGAATTCATGAAGACCCCGATACGGAAAAAATTGAGGCATTCAGCGAATTTGTACACAACATGGGATATACACTAAAAGGCATAAATAAAATTCATCCTAAGGCTTTACAGGACGTTTTGGAGAAGGCCAGAGGTTCAAAAGAGGAGACCATAATAAGCACAGTTATGCTGAGGTCTTTGCAAAAAGCCAGATACAGCCATATCAACAGCGGGCATTTCGGGCTTGCCGCAAAGTACTATTGCCACTTTACATCGCCTATTAGAAGGTATCCTGACCTCATTATTCATAGAATAATGAAGGAATACTTAAAGGGAAATGTAAAACCTGAAAGAGAGGATATGTTAAACGGCAGGCTTCCTGAGGTTGCAAAGCTTTGTTCTGAAAGAGAACGGGCTGCGGAAGAAGCAGAGAGAGAGACTGAGGATTTAAAGAAAGTTGAGTTTATGAAGAAGCATGAAGGAGAAGTGTTTGAAGGCATAATTTCAAATGTAACGTCTTTCGGTATGTTTGTGGAATTGGAAAACACTATAGAGGGCTTGGTAAGAATGAGCAGCCTGGAGGACGACTATTATGTCTATAATGAAAAGACTTACAGCCTGATAGGAGAAAGAAGCAGAAAGGTTTATAAAATAGGTGATGTGGTAAATGTTATGCTGATTAAAGCCGATATTGCCACACGCAAAATAGAATTTACCCTTGTTGACAACAGCAATACGGAAAGCGATGAAAAAGCCATGGATTCTGACTGGGATGAAGATGTAAAGCCCAAAAGAAAACGCAAAAGAAAGATAATGGATGAAGCTGTGATTCTTCACGTCCAGGGAAAAAAGAAAAAGGTGAAAAAAATAGAAGTATAGGGGGAGAACTGCTATTCTGCTTGTAAGTGCATGTCTACTTGGAGTGAATTGTAAATACAACGGAAAGAACAATTTAAACAGCAAGGTCGTAGAACTTGGTTCAAAGGAGACCTTGATACCGGTATGCCCTGAGCAGCTAGGGGGATGCCCTACGCCGAGAGTTCCGTCTGAAATATTGGACGGTGACGGTGCGGATGTTTTAGATGGCAAAAGCAGAGTAATGACCAAAAACGGGGAAGACGTTACCGAGCATTTTATAAAGGGCGCACAGGAGGTTCTGAACATTGCAAGGACCATGGGGGTCAAAAAAGCAATACTGAAGGCCAGAAGTCCGTCCTGCGGATTTTGCAGCATTTACGACGGTACCTTTTCGGGAAAAACAAAAAAGGGCAACGGCGTAACTTCGGAGCTTCTTATAAGAAACGGAATTTCAGTTTTGTCGGAGGAAGATATATAACAGGTCAGAAGCTTGAAACACCGAGAATGAAAAGAAAGGATAACAAATATGAGGAGGTAAAATCTATTTACCTCCTCATTACAAGCTAAACCATAAAGTTTTTGATTTCTTCGCAGAAATTTCCGCAATCGTCAGTGTGAACATCTACTCTGATGGGTTTACTTAAGTCAAGACTGAAGATGCCCATGATGGATTTTGCGTCAACCACATAACGTCCCGATGTTAAATCAATATCAAAATCATATTTATTAACTATATTAACAAAATCCTTAACATCAGTGATGGACTTAAGTGAAATATTAAATGATTTCATACAATTTCCCCCTTTATATTCGTTCGGCATTATTTATTTTCCTGCTATTATATTAACCTGTTTGAAGTTGCAAGTCAATCGTGATATTGCTAAAATTTACTTAGTATTTTATAACTATTTTTTTCATATCAAAATAAAGTAGAGGAGTTTTAAACAAGCAATGAAAAGAGCTGCATTCTATACATTAGGCTGCAAGGTAAACCAATACGAGACTGAGGCAATTACCGAGATGTTTGAAAAAGCAGGCTATAAGATAGTTGACTTTGAGCAAGAAGCCGATGTTTATGTGATAAATACATGTACCGTTACAAATTTGAGTGATAGAAAGTCACGGCAAATGATAAGGAGAGCAAAAAGAAACAATCGGGATTCCGTAGTTATTGTAGTCGGTTGCTATGCCCAGACTGCTCCGGAGGAAGTAAGCCAAATTGAAGGGGTAAACATGGTGGTCGGAACCAAGGACAGGAGCAAAATTTTAGAGTATCTGAAGGAGCTTGAGTCTTTTGGCGGTAAGCGAAATTATGTTGAAGATATAATGAAGACCAGGGAATTTGAGGAATTGGGTGTTGATGTTTACAAGGAACGCACCCGGGCCTTTATTAAGATACAGGAGGGATGCAATCAGTTTTGCACATACTGCATAATCCCTTATGCAAGGGGTCCTGTAAGAAGCCGCCCGGAAGAAAACATACTTAGGGAAGTGACAGGACTTGCACAAAGCGGCTACAAAGAAATAGTACTTACCGGAATACATGTTGCATCTTATGGAAAAGATATAAAGACTACTTCTTTGCTTGATATTATAAAAAAGGTTCATGAAATTGAAGGGATAGAAAGAATCAGGCTCGGCTCAATTGAGCCCACAACAGTGACGGAAAGTTTTGTTGACGCAATAGCGGGAATGGAAAAACTGTGTCCTCAGTTTCATATTTCCCTTCAGAGCGGATGTGACAGTACTTTAAAGAGGATGAACAGAAAGTATACTACTAAGGAGTATCTTAGGTCTGTAAAGCTTCTTAGGGATAATTTGAAGGATGTCGCCGTTACAACCGATGTAATGGTTGGATTTCCCGGAGAAACCGATGAAGAATTCAACGAAACGTATAAGTTCCTTGAAGAAGTCTTTTTTGCGAGGATGCATATATTCAAATATTCCCGCAGAAAGGGCACACCTGCGGCATCTTATCCTGACCAGGTTTCACCGCAAAAAAAGGAAGAAAGAAGCCGAAGATTGATTGAACTTTCTTCCCGGATGACCCTACAGTACAACAAAAGCTTCACGGGCAGGATTTTGCCGGTGTTGTTTGAGCAGGAAGTAAAGGAAAAGGAAGGTTTTATGGAAGGACTGACACCAAATTATATAAGGGTTGAATGCAGGGGCAACAGAGATTTAGAGGGGAAAATTTTTAATGTTCTTCTAAAGGATACCAAGGATGATTATATTATAGGCGAGATTGTAAGCTGACTCTTATGTTAGTTTGAAGTTTGTTAAAATTTCAAGGAAATTGCGATAATAAAAGATACAACATAATCAAATAAGCAGAATTGATGTGAATTGCTCTTAAAAATATTGCATAATTTATCCTGTTGTATTACTATATATATATATACGCGTAGTGTTATGGACTTGGGTTGGTGCTATTTACCATTAGTCCTTATTTGGACAGGAGAGTGATTAGTTATGTCAAACAATGAAACTATGATGTTTAATGTTGAAAAAGAAAAGGTTAACGAAGCCAGGGAATTGCTTTTGTCTGTATACCAGGCTTTAAAAGAGAAGGGTTACAATCCCATTAACCAGATTGTAGGTTATATTCTTTCGGGGGATCCGACCTACATAACTAATCATCTGGATGCCAGAAGTTCTATCAGAAAATTGGAAAGGGACGAGCTTTTAGAGGAAATATTAAGATGCTATCTGGAAGAATCTATCAATAAAGGCTCCGTATGATATGTACGGAGTTTTTTATACGGTTTCATTTGATAAACAATAAAGTTGTTAGGCTGGTGTGGCAATTGGAATATTGTAAACTGGGTAACACAGGTTTGGAAGTTTCAAAGTTATGTTTTGGCGGACTTATAATTGGGCCTCTTCAAGCAAATCTTACTCCTGAGCTTGGAGCCGAAATAATTTTAAAGGCTTTTGAGCTTGGGGTCAATTTTATTGACACGGCAGAACTTTACGGCACTTATCCCCACATTGGAAAGGCGCTCAAAAAAACAAACAAAAATATTGTGGTTGCGACAAAGTCCTATGCTTATTCCACTGAAGGAGCCAAAGAAAGTCTTGAGAAAGCCAGAAAGGAACTGGATATCGATGTAATAGACATTTTTTTGCTTCATGAGCAGGAAAGCAGGCTTACATTAAAGGGGCATAGAGAAGCTCTGGATTATTATATTTCTATGAAGGAAAAGGGAATAATAAAAGCGGTTGGGGTATCTACCCACAATGTTGAAGTTGTGGAAGCCTGCTGTGAGATGCTGGAGGTTGATGTAATTCATCCCATAGTAAACAAGACCGGTATCGGTATAGGAGACGGAACAATTGACGATATGCTCAAAGCCGTTGAAAAGGCTTATTCGGCAGGAAAAGGCATATACAGCATGAAGCCTTTGGGTGGGGGTAATCTGGTTAAGTCCTATAAGGATGCAATGGATTTTGTATTAAATATACCGTATATACATTCCATAGCTCTCGGTATGCAGTCAATAGAGGAGGTTATTATGAATGTCTGCATATTTGAGGGTAGAGAAGTGCCTCAAGATGTCAAAAATAGTCTTGAGAGTAAAAAGAGACAGCTTCATATTGACTGGTGGTGTGAAGGTTGCGGAAGATGCGTGGAAAGATGCAAGCAAGGTGCTCTAAGCTTGGTTGACAAAAAAGCGAAAGTTTCGGAAGAAAAATGTGTATTATGCAGCTACTGCGCATCGGTATGTCCTGTATTTGCTATCAAAGTATCATAATTTGCAAGAAAAAACTCTGAACCGAAACAATAATAATGAAGTGGCGGAGGTATCTATGAGGGTAATGGGGATTGATTACGGCGACAGCAGAATAGGGATTGCCATTAGCGACCCGTTGGGATGGACAGCTCAAGCACTTGAAACCATAAACTGGAAAGGGGATGTGGAGGTTCCGATTAAGAGAATATCTGAATTGATTGAGGAGTATGATGTAAAAACTGTCATTATAGGTTTCCCGAAAAACATGGACGGTACTGTAGGGGCCAGGGGAGAGAAGACAATAGAGTTTATCGAATTTTTAAAGGAAAGGATAAAAAATATTGAAGTAATAAAGTGGGATGAGAGACTTACTACTGTTGCTGCCAACAGGACCATGCATGAAATGGGAGTGAAAAAATCAAAAAAGAAGCTGGTAGTGGATCAAATTGCTGCGGTATATATTCTGCAAGGATATCTTGACAGCTTGGGAAGGGTTTTGTAAAAATTATTTTTTTGCTATAAATATTGAGAAAGTGAAAATAATAGTTATATGTACTGGAATTTATCGAAGGTTGTGATATAATCTATATTTGATAATGGAAAATAGGAGGAATATTTTATGACTGAAGAAAGAGACGATCTTGTGGTATTAATTGATGAAAACGGCGAGGAAACTGAGTTTGAGCATCTGGATACAATTGAGTACAATGGGAACGAATATGTGGTTCTCTTGCCGGTTGAACAGACTGAAGAAGAAAAGGACATAGAGGAAGTGGTTGTTTTAAGAATTGAGCAGAATGAAGACGGTGAAGACAGCTTTGTGACTGTTGAAGATGATGATGAATTGGAGGCTGTTTTTGAAGAGTTTAAAATGAGAATGGAAGAAGAATTCGAATTCGACGAAGAGTAGTAAAAGAGACATCCCCGGATCTGGTGCTTTAAGATTCAGATTCGGGGTTTTACTTATACGGGGAATGTAGGCATAAATTGCTTTTTTCTGATGAAATTAAAAGGATTTTACTTTTTTATGTAGAAATATAACGTGATTCACAAAAGATAATGGGGGTTTAAAATGATAAAGAGTATTTCTTTTAAAAAGGTAGCAATTTTATTTGGAGTATTGGCACTTATGGTGTTTGCCGTTTCCTGCGGCAAAAGCCGAGATACGGGAAATGACATAGATGCAAGTCCTATGCCTACAGAGGAAAATATCAACTTCGATTATATGGACCAGCAAAGTCCCGAACCGGACAGCGCTGAAGAAAAAATTGATTTTGTTTTCCCTGAAAAAGGAGTAAGACCTTATGCCGTAATGATTGACAATCAGGGTTCAAATTGCCTACCCCAAGGAGGAATGAGCCAGGCACAGGTTATTTATGAGGCAATTGTTGAGGGGGGCATAACGAGATTTATGCCCGTATTCTGGGGGCAAAAAACAGAACTTATAGGTCCCGTCAGAAGCGCACGGCATTATTTCCTTGACTATGCAATGGAGCACGATGCAATTTATGTGCATATCGGATGGAGTCCTATGGCCATGTCCGACATATCAAAATTCAAGATAAACAATATAAACGGTGCTTACGGTGTTTTCTGGGATATTACCAATGACAAGTCAAACTGGCAGGACACCTATACATCCATGGAGAAGCTTCAGGAATATGTAAAGCAAGTAAATTATAAAACCACTACCGATAAAGAAATGGTATTTAAATATAGCGAGAAAGACCAAGAGCTCACAAACGGTAAAAAGGCAGAAAAAATAAACCTTTCATACTCTCAAGAGTACAAGTCCTATTATGAGTATGACGGCGACAAAAAGCTTTACTTGAGATTCAGAAACGGAAAGCCCCATATCGAAAGGCAGACTCAAGAACAGCTTACGACAAAGAATATTATTATTCAAAAGGTCAAAAATTATGATATAAAGGGAGACCAGGCAGGAAGGCAGGAGGTTAACACTGTAGGAAGCGGAGAAGGTTATTATATTACCAACGGAAAGTGCATTGAGATTACATGGTCAAAAGCCTCCAGGACGGAAAGAACCAAATATTTGGACAGCGAAGGAAAAGAAATAGTTTTAAATCCCGGACAAACATGGGTTCAGATATTTCCTGTATCCGGTAAAATTGAAATGGAATAGATTTGCTGAATATGATGTTCCGCTAATATAGGTTGATGTTGATAAAAAAGTGTATATTGGTTATTATTATATATATAAAACATGTTTATAAAATATGTGGGTAATTGGATTTGGGCAAAATATGGTTTGAAAATTCAGAATAAGGTATAAGAGTTGGAACATATTTATTTTGTTTTAACTTTGGTATATATCAAACATATACGTGATATTATATATCTATTCATTTGGTTTTTATGGAGGTTAAGTTGGGTATTAGAGTTAGTGATAGAATATTGGAAAATGTGGAGAAACCGTCAAGATATACTGGAAATGAGTGGAATAGTGTCAGGAAAGACTTAAAGGATATTGATATAAGGTTTGCTTTCTGTTTTCCAGATGTCTATGAAGTTGGAATGTCTCATCTAGGTATGAAAATTTTGTATCATCTTCTGAACGAGAGGGCTGATACTTACTGTGAAAGGGTTTTTGCTCCTTGGGTTGACATGGAAGCAAAAATGAGGGAGTATGATATACCTCTTTTTGCCCTTGAGACCCATGACCCTATAAAGGAATTTGATTTTATAGGCTTTACCCTTCAGTATGAGATGAGCTATACAAATATAATAAATATGTTGGACCTTGCAAAAGTCCCTGTTTTAAGCAGCGAAAGGACAAAGGAGCATCCTTTTGTCTGTGCCGGAGGTCCTTGTGCATACAATCCTGAGCCTTTGGCTGATTTTATAGACTTTTTTATGACGGGTGAAGGCGAGGAAATAATTAATGAAGTTATGGATGTGTATGTACAGTGGAAAAAGAAAAACCTGCCCAGGGAAGAGTTTTTGCATTCCATATCTTCAATTGAGGGAATATATGTGCCTCAGTTTTATGATGTGAAATACAACGATGACGGTACGATAAATTCTTTTTCGCCCAAAAAGGACGAGTATCCGAAGATAATAAGAAAAAGAATCATAAAGGATTTGGACAAGGTCTTTTTCCCGGAAAAAATAGTGGTTCCTTTTACGGGAATTGTCCATGACAGGATAATGGTTGAATTATTCCGGGGCTGCATCAGGGGATGCAGGTTCTGTCAGGCAGGCTTTATCTACAGGCCCGTAAGGGAAAGGTCGGCGGACAGGCTTTTGGAGTTGTCCCGAAAGCTTCAGGAGAGTACCGGCTATGAGGAAATTTCTTTAACTTCTCTCAGCACAAGCGACTATACGGAGCTAAAAGAGCTTACCGACGGACTGATTGGAGAGATGGAGCCCAAAAAGGTAAACCTTTCGCTTCCGTCTCTTAGGGTGGATTCCTTTTCCCTTGAGCTTATGGAAAAGGCACAGAAGGTTCGAAAAAGCGGTCTCACTTTTGCACCTGAAGCCGGAACACAGAGGCTTCGCAATGTTATAAACAAGGGTGTAACCGAAGAAGACCTTATAAAATCTGTTTCCACAGCTTTTGAAGGCGGTTGGAGCGGAGTAAAGCTTTACTTTATGCTGGGACTTCCTACGGAAACCTTTGATGATATCGAAGGCATAGCAGAGCTTGGATATAAAGTTGTTGATGCATATAAAAGTACGCCAAAAGAGAAAAGAGGCAAAGGGCTTAATGTTACTATAAGTACATCCTCCTTTGTTCCAAAACCCTTTACGCCCTTTCAATGGGAAATGCAAGACACTATGGACACTTTAAGAGAAAAACAGCTTTTCTTAAAAAGTAAAATAAAAAGCAAGAACATCAAATACAACTGGCACGATCCGCAGCTTAGCTTTTTGGAAGCCATTTTTGCCCGCGGAGACAGAAAATTGGGGAAAGTGCTGCTTAGGGCCTTTGAAAAAGGCTGCAAATTTGACAGTTGGGGAGAGCAATTCAAGTTTGACAAATGGATGGAGGCTTTCTTTGAATGCGGAATTGACCCCTCATTCTATGCCAACAGAAAAAGGTCATATGATGAGATTTTACCTTGGGATCATATTGATGTCGGGGTTTCAAAGAAATTCTTAAAAAGAGAACATGAAAAGGCTTTAAAAGAGGAAGTTACCCCAAACTGCAGAGTAAACTGTTCCGGTTGTGGGATAGCTGTGTTTGAAGGGGGAGTTTGCATTGAGTAGTATCAGGGTAAAATTTGTACGGGATGAGGAAGTAAAATACATTTCTCATTTGGATTTGATGAAGATGTTTGACAGAGCTCTAAGACGTGCCAAGATTCCCATGGCATATTCGCAGGGATTCAACCCTCACCCCCACATGGTGTTTGGGCTTCCCCTTTCTGTTGGAGTTACCAGTGAATCGGAGTATGCCGATTTTGAACTTGAAAATGATATTGAGCCCGGTGAATTCACACAAAGACTCAATCCTAATCTTCCGGAGGGCATAAGAATTGTTGATGCAAAAAAGAGCCATACAAATTCCAATATTATGGCTCAAGTTGCGGGAGCCTCATATGAGGTATTGGTTTTGGCGGATAGAAAAGTTGTAATAGAGGACTTGAAAAGAGAGCTTCAGAATTTTCTTAATGAGGAGAGAATATTTTTTGAAAAAGAATCCAAGGGAAAGATAAAGGAAATTGATATACGGCCAATGATTTACAGTGTCAATGTGGATGCTTTAGGTAATGCGGAAGCTGATTTTGCAGAAAACAGCTGTGTAAATCCCTGGATTTTAAGATATATTGATATGCTTAAAGCCGAGGATAATCAATTTAGGCAAATTGAAGAACCGGTGGTTTTCTGTTTTAAAATGCTGCTTGCTGCGGGAAGTATGGCAAATTTAAAACCGGAATTTGTTATCAGGGCTTTTGGCAAATATTCAGGTATTGATTTTGATATTTTGAAAATTCATCGTTCCGGTCTTTTTACAGGAAACAAAGAAAAGTTGACGGATCCTTTGGGGGGTCATGTATTACTATTTGTATGAGGTGGTAGAATGGTTAGCGAAATTGTAGTAGACGTGGGGCTTAATGAAAAAAGAGTTGCTCTTTTGGAAGACAGGGAACTGGTTGAGGTATTTATAGAAAGAAACGATTCGGAGAGACTTGTCGGCAATATTTACAGAGGAAGAGTGGAAAGTGTTCTGCCTGGTATGCAGGCGGCTTTTATAGATATTGGGTATGAAAAGAATGCATTTTTGTATGTCGGAGATGCCATACCTCAGAAAGAGTTTTCGGAAGATGAAGAAGATATTTACAATGAAGTAAAAAGTTATAATATTGAAGAGATATTAAGGCCGGGTCAAGAGATAACGGTGCAGGTAACCAAAGAGCCCATAGGGACGAAAGGACCTAGAGTTACTACCCATATAACGCTGCCGGGAAGGCAGATGGTACTTCTTCCTAATGCCGATTACATCGGTATTTCCAGGAGAATAGAGCAGGAAGAAGAGCGGGCGAAGCTAAAGAAAATTGCAGAAAAGATTAAGCCCAAGAATATGGGGATTATTGTGAGAACTGTTTCTGAAGGGAAAAGAGAAGAAGATTTTAAAAATGATCTGAATTTTTTGGTTAAACTTTGGGCAAAGATAAAGCAGAGAGAACAGGGCGGACCGGTTCCCCGTTGTTTACACAAGGATTTGAGTGTAATTTATAGAGCTGTCAGAGATATTTTTACATGGAACATTGATAGATTTGTTATTAATGACAGGCAGGAATACAACAAGGTTCTTGAACTTGTTGAAATGCTTTCACCGGCTTTGAAGCTTCGGGTTGAGTATTTCAACAAAAACATTGATTTATTTGAATATTATCAGATTGACAGCATGATACAGAAGGCATTGGCTAAAAAGGTCTGGCTTAAATGCGGAGGATATATTGTAATTGAGAGAACCGAGGCTCTTACCGTCATAGACGTAAATACCGGAAAATATGTCGGAGTAAACAATTTGGAAGAAACTGTGCTAAAAACCAATCTTGATGCAGTTAAAGAGATTGGAAAGCAATTGAGGCTTAGGGATATTGGCGGTATAATCATTATCGATTTTATTGATATGCATGAGCCGGAGCATCAGCGTCAGGTACTGGAAGCTTTAAAGCAGGTGTTGAAAAAGGACCGTACAAAAACTACTGTGGTTGGTATGACTGGCTTAGGTCTCATTGAAATGACAAGGAAAAAGGTGAGAGAAGGTCTGGAATCCATGATGCTCCATGACTGTCCTTATTGTGAGGGAAGGGGAAAAATACTTACGCCCGAGTCTGTAGCACGGAATGTTGAAAAAGAGATAAGCAAATACTTTACAAAAACAATAGCAAATGCTATTATGGTTGAGGTTCATCCCTCTGTAGCCGAGGTATTAAGGGGAGAAGACAATGACAACCTTACAAGAATTCAAAATTTATTCAATAAAAAAGTTATAATAAAGCCGACAACAGAAGTTGGCCATGAGGATATGAAGGTAAGTTGTAAAATTAATTGCCCAAACATGATAAAAAAGAAGTGACTCAAATCAGAACCTCTGATAATGTTTTAAGTGACAAAACCAAAACATATTGGAGGGTCCGAAATGAGTCAC
>Ga0116167_1000266_pt1 | contig 51778 bp, 40 predicted proteins | sample AD_JPNMR3_MetaG_FD_89794 | JGI IMG/M metagenome (GOLD analysis project Ga0116167, IMG submission 89794) | Active sludge microbial communities of municipal wastewater-treating anaerobic digesters from Japan - AD_JPNMR3_MetaG | ecosystem: Engineered > Bioreactor > Anaerobic > Digestate | place...
ACTTCACGTGGCCATCGCAGTAGAGGACGTTGCACCCCTCGCTGTGTCGGGGTGTCAACGGGAAACCGTTGAGCGTGCGATCCGCGAAGGCGGGCAGGGGGTAGCAGCTAGGGCTAGGACAGTAGGCGAGCTTCAAGACCCTGCCGTCATCATACTGCGTCTCGAACAGCATGGCCACTTCGGAACTCCGGGTGATCTGGGCGAGTGAAGCCCCCTTGCTTGTTGTTGAGATGTGGGGGTAGCTGACGCCATAGCGCGTGCCAGTGCCGGTCGCGCTCGGGCAGCGTAGCACGCCGCTGTTCTTCAGATAGGGCTCGATCGCGTTGTCCCAGTTGTACTTGTAATCTTCCGGCGCGTACATCGGCAGCGTCTCATCATGATCCTGCGCGTATTGAAGGATCGCCAGGCCGAGCTGCTTCATGTTGGATTGGCAGTTCGCCTTACGGGCATTCTCCCGCGCTCGCGCGAAGACGGGGAAGAGGATTGCTGCAAGAATAGCTATGATCGCTATTACCACGAGCAGCTCGATCAGTGTGAAACCACGGTTCCGTTCTTTCACAGGTGCTATCCTTTCGCCGGTAGCGAGCCGCCCGGCAATGAAGCATACGAGGCAGCGCTACGTCGGCTCCTCTCTGGGGAGCCTTATCTCTTCATCCGTATTCTATCATACGTCGATGGAGAGCGCAACAGGAAACAGGAGTGAGTGACCGCCGGTCGGTCCAGCGAAGCGCGCCAGCCTTCAGGGGGGAGGAGCGCGCCCGGGACCCGCGAAAAGGGGGAGAAACAGGCGCCTGTAGGCCGGCCGTGTGAGCCAAACGCCCCGGCCGGAGGGCGCATCGCAAAGCGCCAGAGGGGCGATGACTGGGCATTGAGGATCGCGGCGGCTGTTGCCGGGCCCCATCCCCGGGCGCCCTGGAACCTGGCGGACGGGCGTTCTCTGGCCCATCTCACGGAGGAGCATACCATGGCAGGCTTCAATGGACTGGGAATGCACTTGGGCAACCTTGCGCGCCTCTCCAGCGCCAGGTCGCGCTCGATCAGCCCGGAGAACTTCACGGGCGAGAAGGGGAGGGGCGGCATGGCGACGGAGGGAACCGGCGCCGACAAGGCTCGCGACCTGGGTCCGGGCTGGAAGATCTCGCCCTCGGTGCGAATCAGCCCGGGAGAGACCTTCACGCTGGCGGATATCCGCGAGCCGGGCGCCATCCAGCATATCTGGATGACACCGACGGGGCCCTGGCGCTTCAGCATCCTCCGGATCTACTGGGACGACTGCGAGGTCCCGTCGGTCGAGTGCCCCGTGGGCGATTTCTTCGCGTGCGGATGGGGGAAGTTCGCCCAGGTCTCCTCGCTCGCCGTGTGCGTCAATCCCGGCAGTGGCTTCAACTGCTACTGGGAGATGCCGTTCCGCAAGCGCTGCCGGATGACGATGACCAACCTCGGTGACGAGGCGATGACCCTCTACTACCAGATCGACTACACGCTCACCGAGGTGCCCGACGACGCCGCCTACTTCCACGCGCAGTTCCGGCGCGTCAACCCGCTTCCCTATAAGCAGGTCTACACCATTCTGGACGGAGTGAAGGGCCGAGGCCACTATGTGGGCACCTACATGGCGTGGGGGGTGAACAACACCGGCTGGTGGGGCGAGGGCGAGATCAAGTTCTACCTCGATGGCGATGAGTACCCGACGATCTGCGGCACCGGCACCGAGGACTACTTCTGCGGCTCCTACAACTTCGAGAACCGCGAGACGCGCCAGTATCAGGAGTTCACCACGCCCTATTCCGGACTGCCCCAGGTGATCCGTCCGGACGGCCTCTACCAGTCGCAGCAGCGGTTTGGTCTTTACCGCTGGCACATCATGGATCCGATTCGCTTCGAGCAGGATCTGCGGGTGACGATCCAGGCGCTCGGATGGCGTAGCGGCGGGCGCTACCTGCCCCTGCAAGACGACATCGCGTCCGTCGCCTACTGGTATCAGACGCTGCCGCCCGCGCCCTTCCCGCCGCTGCCGGACCGGGACTATCTGGAGATCATCTGAGGGGCTCTCCGCGCGCCCTGCACCCAAGCGGAAGCAGTTCCTCTTCGCCGCCTCCTCTCGGGCGGCGAAGAGGCGCCCGGCCCGGACCCGGCCGATCCTCGCTTCTTGGAACTTCCCGGGGAGTGACAGGCGTCCTAAGAGGGAGAGGAGTTGGGGTGCAGGCCCCGAAGCCGGTACTGGAGGCGTGATCCGGGCCGGTCGAGTGCCAGGAAGGGGGATCGGGCGATGCGATACCTACGTTGGTGCTTCTCGCTGCTGTTGGTTGTGGCCGGCGTGCCCGCCAGTGCGTTCGCGGAGGGCGCTCCTGCCGGGCTGATCCAGCGATTGCCCGAGGCCACGATTGAATGGGGCGAGGCGCGAGTCTTCCTGTTTGGCGAGGGCCAGCCGCGAGAGGGCGTTGAGGGCCTGCGGAAGCAGCTGTCAGCGCGGAACGCGGCGCGCAGGCATGCCCTCACCGCTTGCGAGAAGCTCGCCGCGTCGTTCCTGCCGGGCGATGCCCAGCTGACGGATGAGCAGCGCTCCCGCCTGAGAGACCTCCTTCGAAGCAGCCGGCTGCATACGAAGGAGGCTCCCGAGACCCGGCTGGCCGGCTATCCGGAGCTCGGCTGGAACGCCGCCAAGGAGCGCTTCCGGGTGGTGGTCGAGGTGCCGCTCTTTGGCGCGCGCAGCATCGCCGCCGCGTTGTCGCCCCTCCCCATGCCGCCGGCAGGCACCCAAACTCCCGAGGGCGAGGCGGCTGGTGAGACGCGCTCCGCGGGCCAGGTAGCTACCGGTCTGATCATCAACTGTACTCGCACCCAGTTGAAGCCCTCCCTGCATCCGGCGCTGCTTCGGAAAGGCGACGCGAAGCCATTCTACGGGCCGGCGTCCGTCACGCCCGAGACGGCGACTCGCGCCGGGCTGGCGCGCTACTATCCCTCCCTGGAAGCTGCTCGCGCGGCGACAGAGCGCGTGGGTGCCAACCCGCTGGTGATCGAGGCGCTGGAAGCAACCGGGACCACCGTGACCATCTCCGAGGCCGATGCGCAGCGCATTCTCGATGCCGACAAGACTTCTGAGTTCCTTGCCCGTTGCGCCGTGATCCTCGTCGTGAAGCCGGAGGGGTAGACTCCTGGGATTTCGGAGATAAGGAATGCGATCCGGGGCACAGAGATTCCCGGCTCCAATGCCCAGACCTCTCCGGTCTCTTCTACCATAGCCCTGCCCCGAAGGGACCGCACAACTGAGCCCAGGGTATCCGCACCTCGGGCTGTGCTGCTACCACGCATTTGTCGAACCCTCTCAGGGTTCCAGGTGTTTTCTGGACGCTAGACCTAGGGTCAGGATGCCCTGGGCTATACTGTGGGACCACTTCGCGGTCTTGCGAGAGCGTCTCGCCTGGGCCATGCCCCGATCCCGGATGGACTGCGCAGCCCCAGGTGCCCGCATCTCTCCATCGGTGTTCGGGCGTTCATCTGTGGTACCGACCCCGCCTCGGGTGTCCGGATACGAGACGGTGTCTCCCTCACTCGTTCTCCCAACCAGCGTCTTGCCGCCTTTGCGATGCCAGACGCCCTATAGGAATTGCTCCGACCGCCGATAATCATAGTGGGAGATCTGCACGGGCACGGCATGCGTTCGACCCTACGGAGAGGCGAGGGCAGCTCTCCGGGGCCCCGTTCGCCGCATGCCTGCCCTGGGCGCGCATCGGGCCATGCCTGTCGTCGCCGAGCCACACGTGATTCTGCACGAGGGAGAGAGATGAGCTTCAGCAAACGAGTGTCCCTGCGCTGGTTGGCGCTCCAGGCCATGCTCTGGATGAGCCTGATGGCAGTGGCCGGCGCCGCACCGGCGCCGCGTCCCCCGGACGTGCCCGGGGACCATTGGGCGGCCCCGGCCGTTCTTGCCCTGCTCCGTCCGGAGACGAACCTGGTCGAGCTGTTCGGCGATGGCTCGTTCCAGGGTGGCGAAACGCTCCGCCGCTACGACTTCGTGAAAAACCTCGACAACCTGGTGCGCCACCTGGGCAGGCACGGGGTGCGCCTCGGGCCGGGCGGCCCGTTGCCTGATTGCCCATACACGGATGTTCCGGAAGGCCACTACTCGCGAGACGCGATCCGGCGCCTCCTCTGGATGATTCCGGGGAGCAAGAACCACTTTGGCGGACGGCAGCCGATGACGCGGCTCGATATGGCGGTGTGGCTGCACGCGCTTCTGAAGGATGTGCCGAAAGCGGCCTCCGTCAAGCCCGCCCCCAGGCCGACCGACGTGGACGCGCATCTGGCACCGATGGTCTGCTGGGCGCTGGCCGCGGGCGAGGAAGGCCTTATCTCCGCCTATCCGGATGGCCGGTTCCATCCCGACCGCGCGCTGACACGCTACGAGATGGCCTATACGATGTACCAGGTGTTGCGCTGGCTGACCACGGCGGCGCCGAGCCCCGTGGAAGTGGTGCAGCAGCCTGGCACCCAGAGGGATCGTGCCGCTCCCGAGCTCCGCGTTTTCGAGCCGGAGGTGGAGGGCGCGCGCGATTTCGTGGTCGTCGTGCGCAAGAAGCAGCTGCGAGTGTCGGGTATCGCGGCGGATGACACCGGAATCCAGCAGGTGACGGTCAACGATCACGAAGCGAAGCTGGAGTTTGGTGACGAGGCGGACCTGGTCAAGGCGGATCTCAAGGGTCCGGTGGCGATGTGGTTCCACGCGCAGATCCCCTTCCCGGAGGCCAACGCTGATGGGAAATCCAAGCTGGTGATCCAGGTCACCGATAAGGCGAAGAAGCGCGTGACGAAGACGTACACCATCGGCTCGCCAAAGCCGGACGCGCCGCAGGTGGTGCACGCCTCCACACAGCCCGAGGGTACCACGCGCGTAGGGCGCAAATGGGCGCTCCTGGTAGGCGTCAATCGTTACGACGATGTGGAGAACATCCCCACTCTGCGCTATTCCGTGGGAGACGTGACGGCTGTCTACAAGGTGCTCGTCGATCCCCAGCGAGGCGGGTTTGGCAAGGACACCGTCTATCTGCTCACGGACGACACGCCAGATAAGCCAACGAATATCAATATCATCAAGTACCTGAACCGCATTGCCCGCCGCGCCGAGCCGGAGGATATGGTGCTGGTCTACTTCTCGGGCCATGGCTACGAGGAAGCGGGCCGGGGCTATATCCTGCCATGCAACACCGATGTTGAGGCGCTGGCGGCCAGCGCGGTGGACAACACGGTGCTCATCGATACGCTCGACCGGATGAAGGCCCAGCGGATCGTGACGATCATTGATGCGTGCCACAGCGGCGCCATGCGGCGCACGGGTGGGGGCGCGCCGGCCCTCAGCGGGCAGTACTACAGTGCCTATGGCTCTGGCAAGGGCCGCGTGGTGCTTGCCTCTGCTTCCGCCGGCCAGAAAGCATGGGAAGACGCGCGCCTGAAGCACGGCGTTTTCACCGAGTACGTCAAGCAGGGTTTCTATGGTGAGGCCGACCGGAATCGCGACGGCGCCGTCACCTTCATGGAGCTCGCGAAGTACGTTTACGACAACGTGAAGAAGTGGGCGGAAGCGAACAACAAGGAGCAGGAGCCGATGATCCAGGCGGAGAACTTTGCGGCTTCGGATATCATCCTGGCCCTGAACCCGGAGGCGCTGCCCACCGGACCTCTGGCGGAGAAGAAGCGGAAGGTCTATGCCGCCCTCGAGCCTGAGGATGCGGATTATGCCTGCTTGCTCCTGGAGAAGTCGGTCCCGACCGACCAGGAGAAGCGGATTCTGAAGTACCTGGATGAGATGATCGCCGGGCGGATCACGGCCCAGCGCTATCTCGATTTTGTGCGCATGATGAACCCGGGTGGCCGGTAGGCCCGCACGCCGGCTTAGAGACGTTGCGGTATACCCGCGTGCGCAGCAGGCCAGGAGAGATGAGTATGGAGGCATCCGGCAGCCGCCGTGAAAGGCGCGAACGAATGGGGCTGGAGGAGGCAGGCGGCGATAGGTCGCCGTCCCACTCTGCTCGTGCGCCGATGCTCATGCTCCCGGACTGCGTACCCGTTTACGGCCGCTCCCAGGATAGGCGGCTGGAAGGAGAGATTGCGAGATGAGGCTCAGCAAAGTGTTGTGCGTGGGCGCCCTGGCGGCGGCTGTCAGCGCCGTGCCTGTGCAGGCCGCCCGCCGTGATGTGGCGGTTGGCGTGCAGCAGCACGTGACGGTGAATGTGAACCTTGGCCAGAGTGGCGTGCCGCACCGAATCAACGGCTTGGTCGACTATGGCAACAATCTGGTTTATATCAAGACGGAGGGTCTCCCCAAGGAGGGCGTGCGCTCCAAGGCTCAGAAGCGGTGGACCGCGCGGGAAGCCGCCGGCCTCTATGCCTACCGTGACTTGGCGTTGATGGTAGTGGGCATGATGGTTGGCGGGCGCATCGGCGCCAAGGAGGGCGCGCTCGTCGAATCGATGGTGGCCGGCGCGTTCAAGGCAAAGGTTCGCGGCGGGAAGATCTATGACGATCCCAACGATCCGAAGATGCGGGCGCTCGGTCTGGCGAAAGACCTGGGATGGAACCGCGATGACGAGGTCTACACCATCGTGATGGAGGCGCGGCTGTATGGCGCGGAGAGCGTCTCGGATGCGTGGTGCTCGGAGCAGGTGCAGCAGGCCCTCGCGAAGATCGAGGAGATGAAGCCCCAGCAGGCGGCAGCGCCGGGAGGTTTGGAAGAAGCCACTCCCACCGCGCCCGTACAATACTCCAACGTGGAGCCTGTGAAATCCGCGCCCGCGCTTGGCGCTAAGACGGGCGTGATCGTGCTCTGCGATGGGCTGGGTGTTCAGGCCGGCCTCGCGCCGAAGATCTTCCGCGGCGAGCAGGGCGATGCCATCTTTGGTGCCAACGTGCCGACGAAGGTCGCCGTCGAGATGGGCGCCGTCGGCTATGCGGCGAGCGAAGCGGAAGCGCGCAAGAATTCCCGCGTAGGCAGCGATCCGATTGTGATCAAGGGGATCAAGAAGCGCGGCAACTACGGAGTCGCCATCAGCGAGGAAGACGCTGACATGCTTCTGAAGGAGAACGAGAAGGGCAAGTTCCTGGATAGCTTCTCCGTGGTCTTCGTCGTCAAGGATGACGTAGAGTAAGGGCTAGTCTACAGAGGGCGTCGCAGCCGGTGGCAACTGACTGCGACGCCCGGTTGTCTTGGTAACAGGGCACGGCCAGCGCGCGTGCCTGGCGTATGCTGCCAACGTCCCACGGTGGCGTGCCTGAGGCTATCGAAAGCGAGGTTGCCGCCGCGGCGTTTGAGCGAGGGAGAACGGATGCGTTTTCTAGAGCGTGCGATCATGATGGCTGCCCTGCTGCTGGTCGCCGCCACCGGTGGAAGCGAGGGGGCGGAGCGCCTGCACCGGCCCGAGAAGCAGACGGTTACCGTGAAGGGCACTGCGGTGATCGAAGGGGGCAATGTGGCGGCGGCAGAGAAGGCGGCGCGTGCCGACGCCATGCGCAAGGGGATCGAGCAGGTCATCGGCGCCTATGTCTCTGGCAAGGCGAAGGCCGAGAATGGCCAGCTCATCGACAGTCTGGTTACCGAGAAGTTCGGCGGCTTCGCGCAGATCGTGCGCGTCCTCTCGCAAAAGCAGGAGGACGGGATGTATGAGATCCAGGCCGAGGTCGCGGTCTCCCCGGTGCCGATGCTTGAGATCATGCGCAAGAATGGTCTCATGCGCGAGTGGCGAGTGATGGTGATCATCCCCGAGCAGCATATCTCGACGCCCGTGCCCGATCCGGCGGCCGAGACGGAGTTCATTCGCCAGTTTGTGAACGCCGGCTACAAGGTGATCGACCAGAAGCGTTACGCGGAGCTGCGCCAGCAGAACGCATCGCGCCTGAAGGACCCGGCCGTGGCCGCGGAGATCGGTCGCAAGATGGGCGCCGACATTGTGATCACCGGCGAGGCTTTCAGCCAGCGGGTGGTGCCGGACCCGGCGCCTGGCTTTGTCTCGTGCCGCGCGCGCGTCGAGGTGCGCGCGATTCTGGCGGATACCGCAGAGATCGTGGCCGCGGATGCCACCGAGGGCCCGGGCGCGGACCTCGTGGAGTCCGTCTCGGCAAAGAAGGCGCTGCAGAACACGGCGAAGAAGCTGGCGCCTCTCTTTGTCCGGGATATCACGCTGCTTCCCGCCTCGGAAAGCCGCAACATCCAGGTTGAGGTGAGCGTCTTCGCTTCCTTCGCAAAGGCGGCGCGTTTCGAGCGGGCGCTGAAAGGCCTGCCCGGCGTGACCAAGGTGAGTCGGGAGTCGTATGACGAGGGCGTTCTGGTTTTGAACGTGGAGTCTGATACCGAATCGGCCGAGGACTTCGCGCTTGCATTGGAAGAGGCCGAGGCGATGAAGCCATTCGGCCTTACGGTGGGCGCGGTCAGCAAGACGCGCATCCGTGCGACAGTGAAGCAAGAGTAGCGGAAGTGCCTCGCGATGGGACGGGTGCGTTGTGGCAGGGGTGTGTTGACGGATCCATCGTGGCGGTAAGGAGTGTTGGATGCCAAAGAAGATCTGGCTGATCGCCTTATCAGTGATGGCGACGATGGCCCTCGCGGCGTTTCCTGCCCGGGCCCAGGAGGAGAGCCCGGAGCGGGTGGCCGTGGCCGTGATGGATTTCACCACGGGCGCGGTGCCGTGGGACTTGCGCGACGACAACATCGGGCGAATCTGCGCCAACGCGCTGACGGTGCTCCTCCAGCGCAACCCCTACTTCGAGGTGGCCGAGCGCGCGCGGATCGAGACGGTGGCGAACGAGATCCGTATGGGAGCGAGCGGTCTCGTTGATCCAGACAAAGCCGCCGAGATCGGCAAGCTGCTCGCGGTCAAGTACCTGGTCTACGGCGATGTCCAGAGCATCGAGATCGGCGAGGGGATCGCGAGCGCGATCAGCGGCGCCATTGGCGGGGGCATCTTGGGAGGCAAGGTCAGGGTCAAGGGCACGCATTGTCGCGCCCACGTCAACTACAAGATGGTGGAGGTGGAGACCGGCAAGATCGTGCTCTCGCGCACCTTCAAGGAGATCATGGATGTCACCCATGTGGTGGACGGGCCCGAGGCCCGGCTCAAGCTGGTGAATGAGACACTGTCGAAGACCGCGGAGCGGATGGCGCGGGCGATGATGCCGAAGATCGAGGCGATCGTGGCCGCCGTCAACGCTGAGGACGGCACGGTGGTCATCACCGCTGGCGCCACGCATGGTGTGGTCGAAGGCGCGATGTTCCGTGTCTACCGCAAGAACAACGAGGTGAAGAACCCGGTCGCCGGCGAGGTGATCGACGTGCAGATTACCGAGCTGGCGAAGGCGCGCTGCACCGACGTGCGCGAGAAGGCGAGCACCCTTCAGGTGGGCGACTACGTCAAGGCGAAACGCAGCAATAAGCAAGAGTGGAAGGTGCTGAAGGAGAAGCTGGCCGAGATCAAGGTCGGCGATCTCGTAGGCGCGCTTGAAGCCGAGTGAACCTTGTAGTGCAGCAGTTTCGCGACTTCGAGGCGCGGGGAGGGCACCCAGGTGTCCTCCCCGCGCTTTTATCTCCGAACTGATCAGGATGCCTCTGGCAAGAAGGGCTTTGACTGGGCCGACCGTGTGCTTCGAGGGCGGAACGGTAGCAGTGGTGCGCCTCCGGCACCCGTGTGCCCCTGCCAGGGACCGCTACAGTGCGTCGACGAGAGGTGTGCGATCCGGAATGGCGGCGACGGTGGCGGCTTTGCCCTCTCGCCGGCACATCTCGAGGACGACCGTGGTGCCGGTGGGGCCGGTTGTCAGGTAGAGCCGGTCGGAGAGAGCGAGCATCAGAGTGTAGCCCATGCCGAGCGATGGCTTTGTGGAGTAGCCACGCTCGAGGACGACGCGCGGCAACATCAGGTCGGCGATCCCCGGGCCGTGATCCGTCACGCGCACCCAAACGCAATCGGCTCCCACGTGAACAGAGACTCTCCCGCCATTGGCGTGCTTGATCGCGTTGGTGATCGCTTCGCCGGCGGCGACGACGAGATCGGCGGCGCGTTCGTCACGGATCCCAGCGGCGAGGGCGGCTTCCCGTATCTTCTCGCGCACTCCGGATGCTTGCGCCGCCGAAACGACGTCTTCCTCCATCTGGGGGGGCGTCGGCATGGCCGCAAGAGCTCCGGGGCTGCGAACAAGCATCTTGCCTTCGGTGATTGCCGTGATCGTGTTTTGGAAGAAGAGGCGCTTCTGCTGCTCCGCCCGCTCGACGGCGATCCGATAGGCGCGTTCCGCATCCAGAATGCGCCTGGCATGTTGCCGGAGTAGAACGTAGAGCAGGCCACCAGTGACGAGGACGAAACTCCAGCCTTTCAGCAACGACACGAAGAGCAGCCACGAGGAATCGGATGGGATGGTGAGGAGCACCAGGTCGCTGAGGAAGATCCAGACAGTCGCCACTACCACGTAACCCAGCGCCACTAGCAGCGCCGAGCGATACGCGGTGCTCGCTTGCAGGGTCTGTAAGGGCTCGCCTTCAGCCACGGGCGCGGGTCCCTTCCCGGTGGTCACATCCACTGGCGGCGCGTTGCCTCGCGCAGCCACTCTCGCCGGGATTCTACCCGCCAGGGCGTGCGGCTAACCGTCTGAAAGATCCCCGGGGCCTCGGGAGGAGTAACGCAGGCCCGAGGCCAGGGAGTGCTGGTGAGGATGCAGGCAGATCTCAGCCCCATCCATCCATAGGCGGCGGGATAGGTGGAACACCGAAACAGGGGCTATGGCATCGGCGGGGGCATTCCCGGACCGCCACCCATGGCCGGGTCCATTGGACCAGGCATTCCTGGGGCGCCACCCATGCCCATCTCCGGCCCGCCCATTCCGGGCATGCCACCCTCCATGCCCGCCGTGATGGTCTGCTGCGGCTTATAGGCCGCGCGGATCGACTCAATTGCGCGATCGACCGCTTCCTTCAGTTCGCGCCTGGCGCTCGCGGCCGAAGCAGGATTGCCCTCCATACGGGCTTTGGCATCCACCAAGCCGATCGTGCGTTGGCGGCAAGCGAGGGAGAGCACGATGGCGGTCATGGGGTCGCACCCCTCAATGGCGGTGCCAGAGCGCTCCCAGAAGTCGGCCGAGCTCCGGAGCAAGGCGATCACCTGATCCAGGGAGAGATCGCCAAACTGCGCGAGCATGGCATCGTTGGCACTGGAGTGGGAAGCGGGCCTCGGTTTCGCGGCGCGCTTGATGCGCACCGGCGCCTTGGCACTGCGCTTCCGTGGGGCGGCCTCAGCCGGAGCGATTGCCAGGGTAATCAACAGTCCGGCCAGGAGCGCGAGCGCCCACCGAGTCCACGGCGACCGCGCCGCTACCGGAAGAGGGAATGCTACATCGTGCACGAGAAGGACTCCTTCCACGGCCGGCAAGGAGAGACGCGCCCTGCCTCCCGAACGAGGATTGCTCTCTATCCCCGAGTATAGCACAGCGGTGAATACGTGTCAAGAAAAACGCGCGAGTGCAACGCTCGCGCGGGATCCTGAGCTGTTGCGACAGGAGTCAGGGGGTGGGTGGGGAAATCGGGAGTGGATGGGCCGGCGGAAGATGCGGCCGACGTTCGGAGGGTGAGGAGCGACGATGGAGAGACAGGATTTCCCGGTGATTGCCGAGGTCGATGTGGCTATCGTGGGAGGCGGTCTGGCGGGCGTCGCCGCGGCGCTCGAAAGCGCGGCGTCTGGGCGAGACACGCTGCTGATCGAGGCGCGGCCCCTCCTGGGGTGGGAGGCCACCTCCGCCTTCGCCCTGGAGTGGCCGGGAGCGGAGGAGGACGCGGAGGCGTTTCCTGCCGCGGTCCGGTCCGCGGGTGGCGCGCGCGGCAGCCGGCTGGATGCGCCGATCTGCGAGCTGGTCTTAGAGCGCCTGGTTGCGGCGTCCGGCGCAGAGATCCTGTTCTACAGCACGCCGGTCGCCATCTGGCGCGATGGCGATCGCATCGGCGGCCTGGTGATCGGGAACAAGAGCGGGCGACAGATCGTGCGCGCGCGCGCGTTTATCGATGCCACCGAGGAGGCGCTGCTGTGGCGGCTTGCCGGCACGCTGCCGGCTGGTCCGGAACGCGTGCGTGGCCGGCTGGCCCTCTTCTATAACCACGTCTCCGGCGATCTGACGAAGCTCTCTCTCCCAACGGTGCCTGGAGTGGGCGCGCTGCGCCTGCTGCCCTCGGTGTGGCCGGGCGAGGTGGCCATCGAGTTCGAGGGCGAGGCGCCTGCCGATGGGTGGGGTGCGCCAAACGCTCTCGTGCGTAGCCTGCGGCGGCAGATCCCAGCGGTCGCCCGTGCCCTACGCGACGCCGTGCCCGCCTTCTCCGAGGCGTTGCTCACGCATACAGGACGCGAGCCATTCCCGGTGACCGGTCTAGCCCTGGGTATGGACGCAGCGCACCCGGAGATCCGCAACCTCTTCGGCGCAGGCGCGTGGCTGGCGGATGCCACCGGCCGCCCGGATGCGGGAGAGCTGCCCGCGCGCTGGCGCATGGGGAAAGACGTGGGCGCACGCGTCGCCCAATGGGTAGGTGATGCGCCTCTTCCGGGGCTGCCGCCTGCCGGACCATCTCCTGCCGCGGCGGAGGCAGAGGCGTGCGACGTGCTGGTGGTTGGCGGAGGCACGGCGGGCGCTTTCGCGGCAATCGCCGCCGGGCGCGAGGGCGCGAAGGTCACCCTGCTGGAAGCGAGCCACTTCCTTGGCGGGATCGGCGCCGGCGGCGGGATTCACATCTACTATCACGGCTTCGCCGGTGGCATCCAGGATGAGGTCGATTCGCGCACAAACGCGCTCTCGGATCTCTTCGGCGCGAATCAGCGCCTCACCGGCTTCCACCCCGATGCCAAGCAGGTCGTCCTCGAAGAGATGGCCGCGGAGGCGGGCGTCAACGTCATTTACCGGAGCGCGCTGATCGAGGCGCGTACTTCAGGAGGGCGCGTAGAGGTGGCCGAGGTGGCGAGCCCCACCGGAGCGATCCTGTACCCGGCGGCTGCTTTCGTGGATGGAACCGGCGACGCCGACCTGGCGGCGATGGTCGGCGCCGAGTTCCAGCTCGGGCGCGAGCGCGACGGGCTGTCGCACCACTTCTCGCAGGCCTACCAGATACTGGATGCCAACGGCAGTATTCGCCTCGCCAACTTCGATGCCGGTTACGTCGTGGCGACGGACGTGACCGACCTGACGCGTGCCCGGCGCCTGGGTCTCAAGCACCTCTGGCGCGACACGTATACCGCCGAGAACCGCCTGCTGACCATCGCGCCGCTGCTCGGGCTGCGACAGAGCCGGCAGATCGTCGGCGATTACGTGCTCACGCTGGATGACCAGATCTCCGGCCGGCGCTTCCCGGATGTGATCTCCTACGCCAAAGCCCACTACGATAACCACGCCTTCGACTACGAGAATGAGAGCGACGAGGCGGCGCTCTGGGTGTGGCTGCTCGGTGCCTGGCATGATCCCTTCGCGAGCGAGGTGCCCTATCGCTGCCTGCTCCCGAAGGGGATAGAGGGACTCTTGGTGGCGTGCCGAGCCCTCTCGCTGACGCACGACGCGCACATGATGTTCCGCATGCAGCGCGACCTGCAGCGCGTGGGCGAGGTGGCGGGTGTGGCCGCCGCGATGGCGGTGAAGGAGGGAACGACGCCGCGCCAGGTGGACGTGCGGCGCCTCCAGGAGAAGCTGTTGCGCTCTGGCATTCTGCGCGAGGAGCCGGTGGTATCAGAGGCGTCTGGCACGGTGGAGGGATGGATCGCCGCGCTGGACGCACCTCAGCCGAAAGAGGCGGTGTGGCAGTTGGCGCACGCCGGCGAGGAGGTGATCGAGCCCCTCCGGGAGGTGCTGAAGAACGGGAGCGAGCGGGCGCGCTTCTGGGCCGCAGTGGCCCTGGCGATGCACGGCCGGCCCGAGGCAGCCCCGGAGCTCCTCCGCTGCCTGATCGAGCGCGCGGATGTGAAGCCAGAGGGCTATCGCACGGTTCCCTTCTGGCAGAGCGTGGTGGTGTTGCTCGGCCGCATCGGCGATCCGGCGGCAGTGCCGGAGATCGCGCGCCTGCTTGAGGAGCCCGAGACGACCCTCGATGGCTTGATCACCGCCATCCGGGCGCTGGGCCGGATTGGCGACCCCCAGGCGGTGCCTGCGATCCAGGCGATGCTGGCACGCTCGGATCTTCCGACGGAGCGCCCGTTCCAGGTGAGCACCGGCGGCCGGTCAGGGGTCAGCGATGACGCGCGATGGGCGCTGGAGCTGGCTGCCGCCGAGACACTGGCGATGCTGGGGGCGCCGAACGCGTCGCTCGCGGAGAAGCACCTAAGTGACCCGCGTGCCTATGTCCGGCGCTATGCAGAGCGCGTCCGGCGGATGTCTCTGGTGCCGATCGGGTTCTAATCGATCGCCGGTCTCGCCGCCGGCATGTGCCGTGGGGCGGTATCGCGCGGGTGCAAACCCGGCGCCACGCGTGTGGGCGGCCATCCCCATCCGCGCCCGTCCCTTCAGCCGCCGGCGCGGGACCGGCGGGCAGGAAGGAATGCCGGGTGGGCTTCATCTTGGAATCACAAAGCGAGTGCGAAGCGGCTATTGACTCGGCGGCGGGACCGTGCTATACTACTGGTGCGTCGGGGCGTAGCTCAGCTTGGTAGAGCACTTGGATGGGGGCCAAGGGGTCGCTGGTTCAAATCCAGTCGCCCCGACCAGTCTAACAAACAACAGGTAACGCGCGGGTTTTGGCAGCCAGCTGCCTCCCACCGGGAGGGTGAGAGCATCTAGACAGCTGGAACGGCCGGAACCGCGGAGGCAGTTGAACCCTTGGGCTTGCCGTTCGATGATGGGCAAGCCCAAGGGTTTTTTGTTGCCACGCCACCCACTCCCCTCGGCCCGTGACTCCCCATCATTCCGAACCTCCTCCGGTATTCCCGGCACACCAGTACCTTCTCGCCATCAACCCCTTGCGAAGCCGGGCATCTCGCGCGCAGTGAAACGATGCGTCCAGTCAGTTGGTGGCGGGATGCGCATTGGTTGAAGTCTCTTTGTTCTGGCCTGGCAAAAAGAGGTCCGGTGGCTCGTCTATAGGGTAGGAGAGAGCGCGCGGCAGCGGAACACACCCCCGGGGAGGTGCGAAAGAGTGCGAGGTCATTCAGAGCAGGTGGTCGAGCCGGATCTGCTAGAGCGGGTCTGGATGGATAGGCTGCGAGTCCACGATAGCGCGGCGTGGGATGAGCTGGTGGAGCGGTTCAACGCGCCGCTGACGCACCTGGTGTGTAGCCTGTTGGGCGGGTGGTGCGAAGATGTGCCCGACATCGTCCAGGATTCTTTCGTGAAGGCGTTCGGCTCGATCGCTCGCTTCCGAGGGGAGTGCTCTCTCCGCACCTGGCTGTTCCGCATCGCGGTGAACCTCTGTCGTGACTACCAGAAGAGTGCGTGGAGGCGGCGCGTGGATCTGCAAGGGAATCCATCCGAAACGCGCTTAGTAGAACCGCAGGGAGTCGCGAAGCAGCCGTTCCGGGACGTGGAGTGGGAGCAGTTGCGGCTGGCGCTGTCCCGAGTTCCTGAGAAGGAACGGGTGTGCGTGGAACTGCGGTTTATCTACCAGATGACCGGGCGAGAGATCAGCGCTGTCGTGGGTTGCACCGAGAGCACGGTTTGGTCGCGCATCTATGCTGGTCTGAAGCGGTTGCGCGCGGCCTTGAGTGAAGAGGAGATGACCGGCAAATGAACACGGGATGGATGCGGCTCAGATGCCGGTACTGGAGAGCTCACTTGATAAAGGCGGTTGCGGGATGCCTGCCGGAGCGACGGCGCAGGGGGCTCGAGCGGCACATCGCGCGTTGCGATGCGTGTCGCCAGGATCGAGAGCAGCTGGAGGAGACAGCTGGCCTGTTGCGCGCGTTCGCGCCGGCCTACCAGGAGCGATTTGAGCGGGTGGATCCGGCGGCTATCAGAGTGCGCCTGCAGCAGGCGAGAGAGGAGCTCCGTGGAGAAGGAAGCTTCGCCCCGGCTCCCGGAGTGGCGATGCGGAGAACCCCGGCATGGCGGGGGTGGGCATTGGCCCGAGGTGTAGCGAGCAGGCTGGCACTGCTGTGTCTCGGGATCGCCTTGGGGTGGCTACTACGATCCGCGAGTCTGCAGGAGCCCGTTCCATACCACGTGCATGGTATCGCGTTCGCGGATGACATGGGGCGTCCCGCGCAGGGCGCGCTGCTGGCCGCGTTCCCGGAGGAGCAGTTCCGAACGAGGGTGCTGCCCGCGCTGCAGACGGGGCGGGCGACGCTATCGCCGACGGAACTGGCGGCGGTACGCCCGGCGGCACATGGGTGGGTAGACCATCACGGCTCCGTCTCGCTACCAGTCTGGCGGCCTGGCACGTACTATATCGTTTGCCAAAGTGGGGGAGCAGATAGCCCGGTGCTCTGGCGGCGGGTGTCGGTCAGCGGGAGAGGCCGGTCACCGCGCGTGGAGTTCAGGGTTGGCGGGGATGGCCTGCCAGAGATCGAAGGCCGAGCCGTCGATAGCTCTGGACAGCCGGTTGGAGGCGCGATGGTGACCTACCGCATAGAGGGTGAGAGGGTCAGCGGGAGCGGGGCCTGTGTGACAGACGAGGATGGGGCGTTCCGGATCCGTGCCTGGCATGAGGGGAGTTACACGGTTGCGGTCTCTGCGAAAGGGTTGAGAGCGGAGCCGCGCGTGGTGGTGGTACGCGCCGGGCAGGCGGTGCCTACGCTTCGGTTCACCCTGGCGGGCGCGGTGGCCTATGGGGAGATCCGGGGGCGGGTGCTCCTGCCCGATGGCCAGAGACCGGCGGCGGGGGTGCTGGTGGTGCCCTACGCGGTGAACCGCAGGTTCGATGGCGCCAACTGGTCGACTGGTTTCAACGAGGTCATGTTCCACGCGAAAGCGGCGGCGAACGAGCAGCGCACAGATGCCAATGGGGAGTTCCGGATCGCGGGGTTGCCTCCGGGTGAATACCAGGTAGCTGCGTTCCCACAAGGGATGCCATCTTTCCCGCCATCCGAGCGCGAGGAGCCGCGCTACCCGTTTGCCGCGGGAGCCGAGGGCGGGAAAGTGATGGTGCGCGCTGGAGAGAGCGCGCAGGTGCGCCCGTTCGCTCTCGGTGGTGCCGGAACGATTAGGGGTTCGGTCCGCTCTGGGGAGACCCGGCGCGGTGTCGCTCAGGCCTACGTGCGTGCCGTGCGGGAGGATCGGTCTGACATCCGCACGCCGGATCTGGTCACAGCGCACCAGCACCGTTGGCTAGACGCAAAGACGGACGCCAATGGAGAGTTTGTGATCCACAGTGTCGTGCCGGGCCGGTACGTGTTGTTGGCCGATACAGAGAGCATCCCCAGCCCGGCCCGGGTGAACGCAGATGCGAGACCCCGGGTTCTCGTGGAGGCGGGGAAAGAGGCACGCGTGACACTGGAGCTGCCTGGAGAGCGTTCGGATGGGGATGAGCGAACAGCCAGTCCAGCGGTGAGGGCTTTGTGACACGGGGGTGAGAAGTGGATCCCTCTGGTTGGAATGGCGGCGCGTGGTGTTGCAACCATCCTGGCGGTGGTCGGGGATTGGCGATGCGCCGGCGGTGAAGGCTCTCGTGTGCGAGGTGCATGGCAAGCAACGGGAGCAGGAGGTTCCGTTCCAGATTAAAGACGTGGCGTTGCCATAGGGATGGGCGGAGGCATGCGATGGGGGTGCAAGGGGCAGAGGGGTTGCTGGCCGCACCGAATCCCGACCCAGGGTTTGAAATCCCCCAGGAGGGCGCGGGCAACCACTGCCTTATCTCGGAATCCCAGGGGATGAGATAATTATCTTGACAAGAGCGCGCCTCTGCGGTTACGATTCTATTGTAGGTATTATCTCTCCCCCTGGAGGTGAAGTTTGCACCACAGTATTCCGCTGCTGCTCAACATCACTGCTGCGTTGGTTGCGGCCTTCATTGGCGGGCTTATCGCCCGGCATCTGAAGTTACCACCGATGGTGGGCTACCTGGCGGCGGGCGTTGCCATCGGGCCATTCACTCCAGGGTTTGTTGGCGATTCGGAGACCATCCAGCAGCTCGCCGAGCTAGGCGTCGTCTTCCTGATGTTCGGGGTGGGGCTGCACTTCTCGCTTCGGGATCTGTGGCGCGTCCGCGATACGGCGATTCCTGGGGCGATCGGCCAGATCCTCATGGCGACCGCTGCCGGGTTTGGCTTGACCCAACTGTGGGGGTGGTCGGTATCCGCCAGTTTGGTGTTGGGGCTGGCGATCTCCACCGCGAGCACGGTGGTCCTGCTGCGCGGGCTGATGGACGAGGGCCTCCTCAACACGAGCCACGGGCAGGTGGCGGTTGGCTGGCTGGTGCTTGAAGATATCGCCTGCGTCGTTATCCTGGTCCTGTTGCCCATGCTGTTCGGGGTAGACGGCAACGCCAGCTGGGCCACGGTGGCGGTTGGCCTGCTGAAAGCGGCCGCGTTCGTCGGGTTGATGTTGGTCGCGGGAGCGCGTTTCGCGCCATGGCTGCTGACCCGGATCGCGCATGCTCGTTCGCGCGAGCTGTTCATCCTCGCGGTCGTTGCGATCGCGTTGGGGACTGCGGTTGGCTCCGCGGAGCTTTTCGGCGTATCGCTGGCGTTGGGGGCGTTCCTGGCCGGGGTGGTGCTGGGAGAGTCCAACCTCAGCCATCAGGTCGGCGCGGATGTGCTGCCTTTCCGCGAGACGTTTGCCGTACTATTCTTCGTGGCAGTTGGGATGCTGGTCAACATCCAGTATCTCATCGAGAACGCGGGGCACGTGCTGGCGCTCGTGGTGCTGATCATCGCGGGCAAATACCTCTTCACTGTCTTTTTGGGGATGCTGCTCCCTCGTCCGGCACATACGATACTGGTCGTCTGCGCCGGCCTCAGCCAGATAGGAGAGTTCGCGTTCATCGTTGGCCAGGCGGGCGTCAAGCTCGGCATCCTGACGCAGGACCAGTACTCGCTGATCCTGGCTGGCGCGCTCTTCTCGATCATGCTGAACCCGTGGATGTTCCGGACGATCCCGTGGGTCGAATCCCGCCTGCGGCGGATCCGATGGTTCTGGCGACTGCTGGACCGACACCGCGAGAAGCCACAGCCCCCGCCGGATACCCTCGCGCACCACGTGGTGGTCGTTGGATATGGGCGGGTCGGCCGGCACGTTGTCACCGTGTTGGGCTACCTGGGCATCCCTCGACTGGTCGTCGAGTTGGATACCCGGCACATCGCCGCGCTCCGGAAGAATGGGGTGCCGGCCCTGTATGGTGACGCCGCCAACTCGGAGGTGCTGACGCATACGCGTCTAGAGAAGGCACGCGCTCTCGTCGTGACCGTCGCCGAGGAGTCGGCGGCGGAGATCATCGTCGCCGCGGCGCGCCAACTCTCTCCCGAGCTGCCGGTGATCGTCCGTGCGGCCACGCATGCGGGGATGGAGCGCCTGGTGAAGCTGGGCGCGCGCGACGTCATCCACCCAGAGCTTGAGGGTGGGGTCGAAGTGCTCCGGCATACCCTGGTCACGCTCGGCTACCCGGCGTTGGAGGCGCAGCAATACGCGGATGGGGTGAGGCGTGCCCAGTACCACTCCGCCTTCTCTGCCGGTATCGGGCGTCAGGTGTGCGACCGGTTGATGCGCATCGTGCCAGGGATGGATGTCGCGTGGGTGACGCTGGACGATGCCTGCCCCGTCTTGGGGATGACGCTGGCCGATGCGGGCATCCGCGAGCAGACCGGCGCCTCGGTGGTTGCGGTCTGGCGCGGGCAGCAGGTGATCGCCAATCCAGAGGCTGACACGGTGCTCCGCGCCGGGGATATGCTTGGCGTGCTTGGAGAGAAGGCGCATATCGAGGCCGCGTGCCGGCTGCTGGCGGGTGAGAAGGCGCTAGAGGCGCATCCATCCGATCCGCCCATGGCGAGCGCCCCGGTGTAGGGTATCCGCTTTGCCCCAAGGGGCCGCTCGCTCCCATCAGGACCTCCTCCCTGGAGAGATGCGCGCCGTCGCGGCGCTGTGGCCCCCTCCTGCCAGCGTGGCATGCTGGTACTCGTGGCGTAGCCTGAACGCCCTGCCCGCCAGCACCCGCCCTCCTGCCATAGCATCCTGACCGCCGCTCTCCAGGTGTTGGTAGGCCCTCATTCAGCGCCGCGGGTTGCCGATGGCTCTCATCCAACGCCTCGGCACCAGGCATCCTTTCCGTTTCCTGCAAGGAGGAGGCGACGCCCTCGCACTGCGTTGTTCTCAGCGGTTTGGCCGGCGGAATCCGCGCGAGGGCGCGGGCTGCGTTCTATTCGCTGTCGCGCACTCCGCGCTGATGGATAACCCTATGTCGGAGAAGTGGAAGAGAAATACAACGCTCTTTCTGAGCAGCCAGGCGATCTCCCTGTTTGGGACGAGTCTGGTTCAATATGCGATCACGTGGTATATCACGCTGGAGACGCAGTCGGGCGTGATGATGACCCTTGCGGTCATTTGCGGTTTTCTGCCGACGGTTCTTCTCTCTCCCTTTGCGGGGGTATGGGCCGACCGCTACGACCGGAAAATGCTGATCGTCCTGTCGGATTCCATGATCGCCGTGGCGACGCTCATCCTGGCCATCCTGTTTTGGATGGGGTACGAGGCGGTCTGGCTGCTCTTCGTGGTCTCGGGCATACGCGCGTTGGGCTCGGGAGTTCAGACGCCCGCGATCGGGGCATTCCTGCCGCAGTTCGTGCCACAGGAGAAGCTCACCCAGGTGAACGCCACCAACACGAGCATCCAATCCGCGGTGATGCTAGTCTCTCCGATGCTGAGTGGCGCGCTGCTGGCGATGACTGGAATCGAGGCAATCTTCTTCATCGATGTGATCACGGCCCTCATCGGTGTTTCGATCCTGCTGGGGCTGGTGAAGGTGCCATCCCATACCAGGGCTCAGGGCGAGCCGATGGGCACCTACTTTGCTGATATGCGCGCGGGCCTCGACTATGTGATGAGCCACGGCTTTGTGAAGCGGATCTGCCTCTTCAACGCGGTCTTCTTCGTCCTGATCGCGCCCACCGCGTTTCTGACGCCGTTGCAGGTGGCGCGGAGTTTCGGCGAGGACGTGTGGCGCCTGACCGCGCTGGAGATCGCCTACTCGGGCGGCATGATCGTGGGGGGATGCGTCGTGGCTGCCTGGGGCGGCTTCCGGAATAAGGTGTACACGATGGCCCTCTCGAACCTGATCGTCGGCGCGAGTGCCGTAGCGCTCGGGGTGGTCCCCCTGTTCTGGGTCTACCTCTTCTTTGTGGGGTTGATGGGGCTGGCCTTTCCGCTCTTCAACACGCCCTTCACGGTGCTGCTGCAACAGAAGATCGAGGGGGATTACCTGGGCCGGGTCTTCGGCGTGATTGGAGTGGTGACCAGCATGGCGCCGCTCGCGATGCTTCTGTTTGGGCCGGTCGCCGACCTCATGCGCATCGAATGGCTGCTCATCGGCACGGGCGTGCTGATGTGCGTGGTGAGTTTTCTCATGCTGGCGAGTCGGGTGCTGGTGGCGGCAGGAGAGCCCTAGCGGCTCCGGGCGGGCGCGACGAGGGCGGGGGAACACTCGTTGCCGCGCCCTGCTGCAATATCCCGGGACATCTGGAAAACAGAGTGCAGATTCCCTATTGCACCTAGTGGCAGGGTATGCTATAATAATGGCGGTTGCGCGGGCGTAGCTCAGTGGTAGAGCGTCTGCTTCCCAAGCAGAATGCCGTGGGTTCGAGTCCCATCGCCCGCTCCAAAGGGATACGCCATTCTGTGACGGAGCGGTGTATCCACTCTGGCGTGGTACCCAAGTGGCTAAGGGAGCGGTCTGCAAAACCGTTATTCACCGGTTCGATTCCGGTCCACGCCTCCAATATGTAGGGCTCTAAGCGAGGCCAGACCACAACATTTCGTGGTCTGGCCTTCTTGATTCTCCGGACCGCCTTCCCCTGGGTGCAACAAGGGTGCAACACAGATAGACCCCCACGCATGCTATAGACGCCATGCGGCACGCGAGAGGAGCAGCGCATCACTCGGTGTGCCGCCATGGATGGGAGAACAGCGGTCCTGGAGGCGTGTGGGGTGACCGGATGCCCCGCCGAAGTCGGCGGCGAGCGGGACGGCTGCCAGGGCAATGTCGGGCAATCGGACGCCTCGGCCATGCGGTGAGGTATGTGTCTCTTTCGCGGGCTCACCGAATTCTCCCGCGCCGGCGATGGAGGGCTCGGTGGTCGTCTATGAAGCGCGGGCGCATGGTCACCCTCTATCGGGTGGCCCCCGGATGCTCGATCAGCATCGGACCTTCGGGAGCGAAGTTCCGCTTGTAGGGCCCTCGTCTGCCGAAGCCCTGGATGTGCGCGATACGGATCCGGTCCTCCATGTGAAGCTCCTGGAGGTGCTCCACCTCCCAGAAGACCACCCACGCCCCATCAGTGAAAGAGGATCTCACGCCGGGCCTCTATCTCGGTTACGCAGGAGAGTTACAGCAGATACACCTCCCAGGTGGAGAAAACCGTTCCGAATGAGCGCACGCGGGGCGATCAAAGGGTTGACACAAACGCGGAATGCAGACTATAATTCTCATGACAGGCGCTCGATACATATCCGCTACTGCTTCAGACTGGAACGTAGGAGGCAACCCCTCGCTCGTCCAGAACAGCGTCCTGTCCTCCAGGAAGTATTTGCAGGGATCCAAGCCAGGCTGTGTGAGCGCGGTATTACCGGGGGCTGGATGGCCGATTCCGCATGCAGTACGCGGGAGGCAGGAATTTGATGGGTTTTTCCAGCAGTATCGGAACCCACCAGAATCCACACCCAAGCGTTCAACTCGGGGGTGCCACCCCACCTTTCTCGGGCACCCGAACCAGGTGGAATTACCGCCCTCTCACGAACACGCAAGCATAACCTGAAAGAACGACAGCTCTACTGGCTTGCCGTTATGTGTAGCAGGCCCTGATGTATGACGCCGGTAATGAACGGGCTCTCCGTCGTGACTGTGCGCGCCACTTCCGGCGCTTGCAAAACGAGGCACAGGCTCTTTTTCTGCGTATAGCTGCTCCGCGGGCGTACCCGGTGTATGTCTCCAGCGACTCGTATCCGCGGCGGGCCGGGCGCATGCTGGCGAGCGTGCGTAAAGCCTGGATAGAGAACGAGACTGCAACCAGCCCGCGGAATTGCTCTACCCCGGAGGTGAGCCGTTTCGGAGGGATCTTGCCCCGAGTGATCTCGTGAGACGGGCGAGGGTGTCCGCGCTCACCAGCGCCGGGGGGCGGTGTGTGCTCTTTCTTGCCACTCGCCCTGTGGGGAAAGCTGATTTGCATCGGATTGAGTGCTCGCTCGCTCAACTCCCGTCTCTTTCCTCGCGGTCTCCGGTGAGATACTTGGGGAGACCACCAGAAAAGAGGCTCGATCCGAAGGATGCACGAAGATGGACGGTCACGCGCAGAACGACGCCTTCTCTCCCTATCGAGTGGATGACCTGGTCTTGCTCGTGGGCGAGAACCCGCTTCCCAATGCGGTAGCCGCGCGCCTACTTCTCAAGCCGGGTGGGAAGGCATGGCTGGTGAAGTCTTCCGGCACCCGCGATGAGGCGCAACTGCTTGCCCGCTATCTGAGACAGCACGGTTTTGAGGTGCCTGAGATCCGCCGGGAGATCAACGAAGCCTCTCCGACCAGCATACTCGACACCGCGCTCTCAATCCTGGACAAAGCCTCGGGCCCGAATGTTGGCGTCAACTACACGGGCGGCACCAAAGTGATGGCGACGCATAGCTATCGCGCCGCGGAGGTATGGGCACATGAGCATGCCCGGCAGGTATGGCTCAGCTACCTGGACGCGCGCCGGCAGGAGATGGTCTTCACCCGGTCGGGTAAGGTAGAGGAAGCCACCGTTCCACTCTCTTCGTGCCCTGTGGCGGTTTCGCTGAACGAGCTGCGTCAGCTGCACGGCCTTGGTGGCTCGCCTGATGATCATCCGCTCCCTCCTTTCTCCCGCACCGCGGAGGTGATCGCGAAAGAGATTCCCTCCATGGGAGCGGAGGCGTGGAAGCTTTGGAAGGAAGCGTTGAAGACGGGGGGTGAGCCCCGGCCCACGTGCCCCGGGCTGAAGCGCATTGAGAGCGCGCTCCGGGAAGAAGCTGGCCTGTCGGCGGGAGTGCGACTCACGAAGCAGGTTCTGGCCCGGGCTCGGGGCTGTACCGAGCACCCCATCGCGTTGTGGGCGGACGGAGCGTGGCTGGAGCAACACGTTCTCACGGTGTTACAGGGCCTGGCCGGTGAGGTGGGACTCACCGACTGCGCGCGCGGCTACCAAACGGATGCGCCTCACTTCGAGTTGGACGTGCTGGCGATGCGCTATCACCAACTGTTTGTATTCTCTTGTGGCACGACGCTGAGGAGAGATGATAGTGCATTCAGGGAGTGCAAGCTCAAGCTAATGGAAGCGCGAACGCGAGCCAGGCAGTTCGGGGGTGATGAGGCCGCCGTCGCTTTGATCTGTCTTCTCGATGGCGGATGCCTCCAGCACCTGCGGAGCCAGGTACCGGACGATGACCGCCTGTACGTTTTCGGGCTTCCTGACCTGCGGGATCTGCGGAGCAGACTCAAGGATTGGATTCTCACTCAGGTCGCCGCGCCCGGCGCCTGAGGGAACGGAGGAGTGCCATGCCCTCTATCGATGTGACACTGGAACTGGTAACGCCCGCCTACGCAGGCGGGGCGAGCCCCGAGCAGTGTGATGGCCTGCGCCCGCCCGTGCTGAAGGCGCTGCTCCGCTTCTGGTGGCGGGCGATGCACCCCGAGTTGCCGCCGGATGAGTTGTTTATGGCCGAGGCGGGCCTCTTCGGATCGACCGGCGACGGGCAGCGCCTGCGAGTGATCCCCTTGGGAGATCCGACGGCGATGGAATGCCAGCGGCCTGGGCAGTCGTTGCCGGGAGATACGGCGTTCCTCTCCTACGGTGTTTCTGAGTGGGCCCGTGAAGCGAGAGGATTTAGAACCAACCGCCCTCGCGTCGCTACGGGGCAAACGATTCGGTTTCGTCTGGCCTGGGGCAACAAGATCCCTTGCAACGCAGAAGAGGAGTTCGTCAAGACGCTGTGGCTCCTCAGCACCTTTAGTGGGTGGGGAACTAAAGCCCGGCGCGGGTGGGGCAGCATTCACGTGGACTGCCCATGCTTTGGTGGCGCTCCCTATACCAACCTGAAGGATCCGCACGGAGCTGCCAGTGTCGACGACCTGAGGAACCGCCTTCAGGCCGGTTTGACGGCGATCCTGGGCCCGCGTGCTGGAATAAGCCTGCAGCCGGGAAGCAACGAAGCAGAGCATACGGCCTTCTCGCCAGATACGCGCCTCTTCATCGGGCCGGGGTGCCAGAACGCAGAGGAAGCGCTTGATAAACTCGGCCAGGTGTATAACCGCTACCGACGTGCCTTGGGAGCCGGGCGCAATCATGCCCCAGGCGCCGTCGGACCCGATCACCAGAAACGTTCGAACTGGTGTGCTAAACCCCCGGTCAAGACGGATGTCGCGCCGTTGGGGTCGGCGTTTGGCCTGCCGCATCTGGCCCGATTCACCAAAGGTCCGCGGGTAGATGTGGGAGTTGGCGCTCATCTCACGGGACGGCGTGCCTCGCCTGTCTTCTTCAAAGTCCTGCGCTGCGGCGCCCGATTCGTACCTGCGGTGTTGTGGCTTCCCGCGCGCTTCCTCCCAGTCGGCACGCCCGTTTGTGTTCGTGCTCCCGCGGGCGAGTCAGAAGTGCGAGATCCCGGTGTGACGGGGATTGCCCAGTTCTTCGATGGAAACCCGGAGCTGATGTGCTATGCCCGCGGCGGCGGCGCTTGGCTAGGATTGAGGGGTTATGGTTGGACGGAGGTGAACTGGTGAACGCGTGGCTCTCTTTCTCCCTCACGCCGGTGCAGTCGTTCCTTCAGGCAGCTCGTACCGTGCGAGACCTGAAGGTGGGGTCGAAGCTTCTCTCCTACCTGGCGGGCCAGGCGTTCGATGCCGCGTGCGCCGCGGGCGGCAGAGCTCTCTACCCGGCACATTCCGGTGATTGGCACAACCTCCCCAATCGCTTTGTCGTGTGCTATGAAACCCTAGCGCAGGCGCAAAGCGCAGCCGAGGGTGTGCACAAGGCGTTCGACAAAGCGTGGTACACACTGGCTGATGAGGTGAAGAAACTCCTCGATCAGCAGAAGTGGCCTGCCCCGTGGGATGAAGACTGGGATAAGCAGGTGCAGACGTTCTGGGATGCACGTGTCATCGTCGTGGACACTGCAGCCTGGAGTGATGACGACTACCGCGCGCTGTTCAACTGCGCCTCGGGCGCCCCGTTACCGAACCCGCTCACCCGCGGTTGGAAAGTGACCACAACAGCTCTCGCTGCGGCAAAGGCGGTTCGGAAGATCCCACCGGATCAGGGGATTGGCCGACCCAAGTGCACGATGATGGGCGACCTGGAACAGATGGGCCCCGGCGGCCCCGTTGGTACCCAGCGCGGTTTTTGGAGAGACGTGACGGGAACGTCGCACCATGGGATCCGGATCGGCGAGCGGGATCGCCTCTGCGCCATCGCCCTGATAAAGCGCTTCGCCCCTGCCTGTGACAGCACGCCGCTCCGGGAACTCCGGTGCCCGATATCTGACACCGCCACCATCGCTACGGAACAATGGCGCAAGGAAGTGCAAGAGGGGCTCCCAGATGAGCTTGCCGCTTTCGATAGTGCGGCAGGGGAGCTTGCGAAATGCCTGGGTGATTCCGCCGATACCTCTGGGCGGTATCTGCTGGACGACAACCTGCGCTACAACCAGGCGACCTGGAGCCGCCTCAACGAGGGGCTGAGCCCGGAAAAACGCCATCCGGATCCGCGGACGTGGGAGCAATCGGAACTGGCAGGGCTCCTCAAGAAGACCGTGGGTGCACGAGATGCACTGAAGAGGGCGTGCCGCGAAAAGGGGCTGTCGGCTCCGCCGCGCTACCTGGCGATCGTGGAGCTCGATGGCGACCATATGGGCCGCCTCCTGGGCGGCGATGGTGAAGACGTGACCGAAGAGCATTTCCAGCATCTCAGCTCACGGCTGCGCGCATATGGCGACAGCGTTCCCGGGATGGTGACGGAGCACTACGGGGAGACGATCTACGCCGGAGGCGATGAGCTGCTTGCGCTCGCCCCGCGGATCGAGGCGATACCGCTGGCGCGGGAGCTCAGGAACAACTTTCCCGACAATCTCGCTGAAAAGGTCACCAGGCGTGGCTCCACGGCGAGCATGGGGATCACGATCTTCCACTACCGGCATGACCTGCGTGACGCGCTGCATCATACGCATCAGGCGATCGACCGTGCAAAAAAGTATGGGCGGGACTGCTGTGGCATCGCGGTCCTCAAGCGTTCCGGGAGTGAACTACACGTCGTGGCATCCTGGAACGTTCTCGATGCGATGAAAGCCCTTGCCGAGAGCTTTGCCAGCGGCGTGACTGACCGGTGGCTCTCCCAGCTCGCGCAGATGGCTCCCGGTGTGCATCCCAACGCTTCCAAAGGCGCAGTCGAGGCGCTCATCCGGCGCGTGGTGAAGCGCGGCGAAGGCACACCCCAGGGGGTTATCGACCAAGTGATGACCCTGTGGAACGAGACCTGGGCGTTTCTCAACGACCCGAATCGCCCGGGGCCCGAGCAGGATGACGAGCAGTTCGGTAACCCAGTGTTCAACGCGTTCCTCAACCACGTGGGGATCGCTTCGTTCCTGGTACGCGGAGGGGAGTGATCATGCGGCGTCTCAACTTCATTCTCACACCAGCGGATGTCACCGTCTTCCGCGATGCCCGGCCTTTCGAGCCGGGCGCGACCAGCTCGCGCAGCCACTTCCCGCCGCCGCGAGCCGTGGCCGGCGCCATCCGAACCTGGCTGTTGAGTGGCCTCGGCACGGACTTCGCCAAGTTCAGCAACCTCAGGCGAAAGCGGCGCGGCAGCGAGTCTGAGTATCAGGCGATGCTCGATGACTTGCGTGCCTGCACGCCAGACGAAGCCGCGTGGATTCTCGACGCCCACCTGGCGGGCCCGCTGCTGTGCGAGGCCAATACGGGTTCTACCATCTACCCGGCTCCGTTTCATCTCGCCAGGTTTGTCGATACCACGGACAAAGACGGCCTCGTTCGTATCTTCCCGTGGAAGCGGGGCGACCCCGCGAAGCTGATCGGCCTGGAGCCGCCCGAGGGTGCGCCTTCTCCCAATTTGTGGCGGCCCGGCCTCGTTAGGGACCCTCGCGAATGGAAACCGATCGCCGATAAATTCGTCTCCCAAGAAGATCTCGTGAAGGTTCTCACTGTTCAGGAGGAAATGTCCGACGTCAAGCTCTTCGAGCCGGGGATGTTCTACACTCATGAACCCCGCCTCGGCATCGGGATGGATCCGGCGAAGCGCTCGAACAAGGAAGGTCTGCTCTACACCACGGAGTTTCTCCGCTTTGGCTGGGCTGACCAGGATGGAGAGCGGCCCTACGGGCTTCGGGTCGACCTGGAGATTCCCGATTCAGCGGGAGAAGATGCTGCGGAAAAGGTAAAGGAGCTGGCGGATAAGATACGCTGGCTGCCAATCGGGGGCGAGGGCCGCGTGACTGCTATCCGCGTGGATGATGATAAGGGCTTTCCTGAAGGGCCAAAATGGCCTCCGGAGAATGGGCGCTTCCTCACCTACCTGGCGACCCCGGGCCTGTTCTCAGAAGGCCGGTGGTATCCTACCGAATTGACCAAGACGTGCGATTTGGTTTCCGCCGTCACCGGTGCCCCGCGCGCTGTGTCCGGCTGGGATGTTGCGGCGGGCCGCCCGTTGAAGACGCGGTTTGTCATCCCGGCCGGGGCGGTCTATTTCTGGCAGATACGAGGAGATACCCTCCCGGAGGATCCCCATGGTAAGAGCATCTGCGACAGCCTGGAGGACCGGCAGGCCGGGTGGGGCCTGGTTCTGAGAGGAGAGTGGAACTATGTCTAGTGGCATCCTCTTCCTGCGTGCGCAGACCCCGATGCACCCCGGGTCAGGCACCTCAGTCGGTGCTGTGGACCTGCCGGTGCAGCGGGAACGCTATACGAACTGGCCGGTGATTCAGGGCTCGGCGCTCAAGGGTGTCCTGCGCAGCGTGCATCGCGATTACCTGGTAGGAGCCCAGCACCAGGCAGGGAACACGAGCTACACACTCGAGGACGCTGATGCAGATCCGGAACTCGTGGAGGTGTTCGGCAAAGCTGGCGAGGAAGGCGAGCTGCATGCCGGAGCCCTGGCCGTTACCGACGCCCGTATCCTCGCCTTCCCGGTGCGCTCGGCCAAGGGCATCTTCGTCTGGGTGACCTGCGCCGCCGTCCTCTCCCGCGCCATCCGCGACCTGCAGATGGCCGGACTCACCTCTCCGTTCGACCTGCCCGCCGCGCCCGGTACGGGTAAGGCTGTCTCTACCAGCAACGCCATCGATATCTGGGTGGAGATGGAGAACGGGCCAAAGCTCGTGCTGGAAGATATCTTGTTCACACCGGTAACCGCTGGCCGGGAGGAGTTGGACCGGTTTGCGGGATGGCTCGCCACCGCCGGCTGCGGTTATGCCGAGGAGATCGCAAACGGCAAAACAGAGGACGGCGACCCCCGGAGGCGGCTAGTGTTGATCAGCGGCGACGCCTTCAAGCACCTGGTAACTTATGCTACCGAGATCGCCACTCGGATCCGGCTCGGTCTTGAGACCAAAACTGTCGTCGGCGGGGCGCTCTTCACGCAGGAGTTGCTGCCGGCTGAGACGATCTTCTACAGCGTGCTCCTCGCAAGCAAGCCGCGTTCACAGAATCCAATGCTCGATGCGGCCGGTGTCATTGGCAAAATAAAGAGCGTGGTGGAAGAAGCGAAGGTGCTGCAGGTGGGCGGCGATGAAACGACCGGCAAGGGATGGTGCTGGGCACGTGTGTGGCCCCAGGCTGTGTAGACAGCGGGAGGTAAACTATGATTACCAGAGAACAACAGCGAATGCGCCTGGCCTGGGACCGTTTGTGCTATCGATTCGGAGACGATGATGCTTCCTGGCGCAATGACGGGCGCGCGGCCAAGTACCTCGGAGCGCTGAAGAAGACTCCGGCGCGGATCCACGCCTGCGGGTTGGGAATGGCCCTGGCGTTCTTGCGCTCGCGCTCTTCCCAGCGGGAAGCGCAGAGGGCTGGCGAGGACGTGGAAGTTGCTACCCTTCGGGCACTGGGCTATCAGAACGACACCGACTTGATTGAGAAGATCCGCAATCGCGATGCTGCCTTCCTTTTCCTGGCCACCGATGAGGCGGTGGCTCTGATCGCCTGGATGACCCGCCTGATGGAGGGTGCGGGCGTCAGCGCCGACGAAGAGAATTGAGCGCGGCGTCTTGTTGGAGGAGAGAGATGGCGTTCTATCCATTGATGCGCGGCCTCCACGAGTGGGCCGAGGGTGGAGATCAAGTAGCGCACGCCGGCCTCCTGCTCGACCGCTACGTTGCGTTCCCGAGTCACAACAGTTTTGACCAAAAGGCTCAAAGCGAGCAGATCGACCGCGTGGTGCGCGTGGGCGCTCCTCGCAACGCTGACGCTAACGCCATCCTGGGGCGATGGAAACAGCTTGCCGAGGTGCTGCCCCACGCGGAGACCTGGGAGCAGAGGACGGTGTGGCGCCTGGCGGCGCACCTCTCCCGGGCTTCAGTGCTGGAGAATGGTGTGTGCTGCCTGCACCCGCTCTACGGCTTCGCCTACCTGCCGGGATCCGGGCTGAAGGGCCTGGCGCGCGCTCAGGCCATCTTGGAGCTGGGGAGTGAAGATCACCCAGAGGTGTGCCGCATTTTCGGCGAGCCGGGGCACGCCGGCAGCGTGTTCTTCCTGGAAGCCTGGCCTAAGCAGTGGCCGAGGCTGGAGAAAGACATCGTCAATAGCCATCACCCGGAGTACTACGCCAATCGTGGCGTGGGGAGGCCGCCGGGAGATTGGGAAAATCCGAACCCAACGTACTTTCTGGCGGTTGCGCCGGGGGTGATCTTCCGGTTCTGCGTGGCGGCGCGCGATCCCTGGGCGGCGAACGCCCGGGCAGATGTGCAGCGCGCGGCAGGCTGGCTCAAGGCCGGGCTGGCAGAGCTCGGCGCGGGTGCCAAGACAGCCGCTGGATACGGCTATTTTGAGCCGTGTAGCGGTGTGGGTAACCAGAACGCCCCGGCCCCCGCGGCCGCACCTCAGCCCGCGCAGGGTGCGAGCACGACCCCACCTCAACCGGTGCAGGGCGCCGCGGGCAACCAGAACGCCCCGGCGGCTTCCCCAGCGGAAGAGATCAGCATGGCGATCCAGCAGCTTGAGAGCGGCGACCAAGCGCGTCGTGGGGTGCCCGGTCTAATTGAGAGGATCCAACAGCTGGAGGATCCCGCGGAGCGACAGGAATGCGCGAGGAGGCTGAAGAAGCGACTTACTGATAAGCCTGCCCTTAAAAAGGTCTGGAATAGCGATGACTGGGCCGAGTGGAAACAGAAAGTGAACACGCTGGTCCAAAGCCAGAGACCATAGGATAAGAAGGAGCGGGGCCGCGCGCGGCCCAGGGCCAGCCTCCCGCGCGCGGCCGCCGTTCTACCATTCGCGTTTCTCCCTCCAGATGCCGGTTTTGGGGTCAGCGCCGGTGTGGGAGCCACACCGGCGCGATTACCTCATGGATTGGGCACAGCGAGGCGGTTTAGAACCTCGCCTCGGACTAGCGAATGCGGGCCATCAGGCGAGACCGGGTGGTGCGGCGAGGACGCGCTCTACCTCTTGGCCGGTCAGGGCCGCAATCACTTCCAGTTGGAACGCGGTGAGCGGGTGGTCGAGGTTGACGACGAACATGCGCGTGCTCTCGGTCGGATAGCTAGCAACCGGTCAAGCAGGTTGAGACCATCTTTGAAGAGTCTCTCGAACGCTTTCGGATCCTCGAGGGCTGCTTTCACATTTGGCCGCACTTCACCTTCATCTTCCGATGCATGTGCTGCCCTGTTGCGAACGCACCTGAGATCCTCGAAGACCCCCTTTAGTTTTCGCATCCTCGCCCAGTCCCGGATCTTCTCTCTCGCAGTGTTACGGCCCGTCTCTGTGCCAGGTTCCTCCTCTGTGAAGCGTGTGATGCCTGCCTCTAGGATCGCCTCGTAGAGGAGGAGCGCGGCCTGCTGGTACTCACGGTGTTCCTTGGCCCGTTCTGCGCGCTCGCGCATCCGCTTTGCAAGATCCACTGTCGCCGACACTTCGACCGTCTCCCGGAGCCGGTCGACCAGCGGTTTTTCGGGCACCGTCGTGGGAGATACGGTCTGGAGCTTATCGAGAACTGCTTGCGTGGCCCCGTGGATGGGTTGCACCTCATCCAGGAACGCGTGACGTTCAACGGCCTCCAGAGTCTCCTTGTCCAGGCCCGCCGCGGACGCGAGTGGCACATAGTTCCCGGTGTGCTTGAGAATCGCCACTGCCTCGGATGCTTCCAGCAATTGCTGGCAAAGATGCAGGTGAACGACCGGGGTGACGCTCTTATCCGATCCCATGCGGAAAGCGCCATAAACCAGGTCCACAGAACGCACCTCCTTTGTCCAGCGCAAGAACATGATCATGAAGGAAGCGAGGATCGGCAGGTTGCGGAAAGCGTGGGTCACATCCATCACCAAGTGGTCGCCCTTCTCGACGTGCGCATCTATCGCGGCCCACATCTTCTGCTGGTCTTCCTCGGAATCGCCAGAACCGATAATCTCGCAAGAGCAGTTCACGCCCAGATGTTTGCTTAAAACGGCCCCCCAGTCCTTGAGCAGGTCTGGGTCCGCGTTTCCCGCTTTGACCCGCTGGTGGATCTCATCCTTCAGGCAGAGTACCTCTGGATCGCGCGTCTTCTCCTCCGGCAGGGCATCTGCGAGCGCGTCCCAAATGGACTGTGCCGTGCCAAGGACTAGCCAGCGCTCGGGGGGATTCGGCTGGCTTTGCAAGTGCTTCAGTAGCGCGGCGCCGAAGAGCGGGGTGGTATACGTGGTACCGTTATCCGTTGTGAAATCGTACGTGGCTGTCTGGTAGCTGGTTTCTCCTTCACACCCAGGCGTCGCCCGGGCGCATTCCGGGTTCGAACACTGAAGAACCGAATGACACTCCCTGCATCGCGCTGCCGATTCCGGCCGGCCGATAAAGCTGATGAGAACCTTGCCCATAGGAGCCCTCCCGTGTTTGCACGTTGTTCGTTCCGGCAGCGGGTATTCCTCTTCCGATTGCCGGAAGAGCGAACTCACGCAAAGCCTGCGCTGGCCGCCACGGAAATCGGGTGAACGAGATGGGAGGAGGTGCAGCGGGTGCCGCCGAACAAGCCGTACACCGCGGGGGCTGGGGCCAACAGCGCGTATCTGGCAATCCAGCGCAAAGGGCGCCGCGCCCAGTTGGGGAGCCGTGCGGGAAAGGAGTCTTGCCATGAAACGAAAGCATACCGGCTTCACCTTGATCGAACTGCTAGTCGTTATCGCAATTATCGCCATCTTGGCGGCGATCCTCTTCCCGGTGTTCGCACGGGCGCGAGAGAACGCGCGCAAGACCAACTGCCTCTCCAACCTGAAACAGCTTGGCATGGGGATGCTCCAATACGCCCAGGACTACGACGAGACGTTCTGCCCGAGCTGCGCCACCACCGGGATCCCGACGCCACCGCCCGATGGCTACTGGTACCCGGGTTGGGAGTTCTGGCCGCAGTTCGTCGCCCCCTACATCAGCGGCGGCAAGAGTGCCTCCCAGCTCGCCGTCTGCCCGAACGGCGACCGCTCGTGGGCCCATGCCCCTCGCCAAGGACACTACGGCGTGAACTCCGCCATCATGCCGCCCTACACGTGGACCAGCTCTCGCCTGACAGAGATCCCCGCGCCCGCGTCCACCTACCTCTTGATGGATGCCGGCTTCAACTACCTCGGCGCTAACTACGTCCTCTCGCCCGACTGGCAGGTCTACCTTCCCGGAGGCGGCGCGGCAGGCATCGCCAAGCCGGCAGAGATGACCGACTTTAAGACGAGCGACTATGAGAACGGGCGGCACGCCGGCGGGGTCAACGTGGTCTTCGCGGACGGGCACTCCAAGTGGCTGCCGTCGCTGCAGATGGTGGCGGAGGCGAGGAAGCCGGCGCCCGCGCAATACGGCGCCTGGAACCCCGCCAACCAGTAGGCCGGCCGCGGCCAGGCCGATCCCCGAGCGCTGGCGGACAAGCCCGGGCGAGGTAGGCATGGGCGCACGCTTCCGGATAGCGGAGGACGAGAGCATGGGAGCATACACGAGACTGCGTTTGGTGCCCGCCTCAGATCCGGTCTGGCAGCCGGACGACGCCTTCATCGAGGCGCTTTTCCAACACTGTGAGACAACCTAGGTGCAGTGGGTCCTAGGGTATTCAGAGCCTCTTCTCTGGGAGAACACCGAGGAGGTGACCGATAACCCAGTCTTTGCGGAGTACAGCGGCATCGATGTGGCCGGCGCGATGGCCCTGTGCAAGAGGCACCGGCCACGGGTATGCCGCTACGGGCTTCCGTTTGGGCCATACAGCCACAGGATCCGGGATGCACTCAGCGCCATTCCTAAAGAGCTGCGAGAGGGCTTTATTCCTGACCTGGTGGATATTACTGTTGGGCCGTTTTCTATCCCGGACGCCTGGCACGAGACCACCATCGGGATGTACCACTTCGAGGTGGGCATCAGCGGGCAGGGCATGCCTCTCGACTGGGACGAGTACGTGCGCCAGGCGCGTGAAGTGGCGCCGCTGAAGGAGTTGCTACAATACCTGGAGATACACTCCGGCAAGCAGTTTGACATGCTCATCAGTAGCTCCTACTGAGCCCGTCGTGCGACCTGAGCCGCCACTCGGCCGGGGCAGGATCAGATCGTGTGACCGCTGCATGTGGATCGCTCCGGGATTCGCAGGCGTGCTGCTCATCCGTCCGAGACCCCAAGGCTACTCCCTCACCGACAGGAGATCGCATCTCCAGGCAGAACACGGAGGATGTTTGTCCAGACCAATGTCATTGGACTCCGGTGAATCGTGAGGCAGGGAGCTAAGGATGAGACCCTCCGGCATTGATGTGGTTGGCAGCGTTCCGTGGGGCACCCACTTCTGCCAGTTCTACGATACGGGTGATGACCTGGTTGAGACCCTCGTACCTTACTTCCGCGAGGGACTGATGGGCAATGAATACTGTCTGTGGATTGCGTGCGCTCCTCTCCAGGTAGAGCAGGCCAGGGCCGCCCTGCAGAGCGCGGTTCCTGACCTCGAGCGCCGCATTGCGCGAGGGCAACTGGAGATTCTGGATTGCCGCGAGTGGTATACCCCGGGCGGCCGTTTCGATATCGATACGGTCCTCCGCGGCTGGTGGGATAGGATCGTGGCGGCGCTGGACCGAGGGTTCCAGGGCCTGCGAGTCTCTGGCAATACGTTCTGGCTGGAGAGCGCCGATTGGGCTGATTGTGTCCATTACGAGGAGGCGCTCAATGAGGTCATCGGTGCTCATCCTGTCTTGGGGATGTGCTCCTACAGCCTGAGCAAATGCGGCGCGGCCGAGATCTTTGATGTGGTCGCCAATCACGAGTTCACGTTGATCAAGCGCTCTGGCCGGTGGCAGCGGATCGAGAGTGCCCATTATCAGAAGATGGAGCAGGCGCTGCGCGAAAGCGAGGCACGGGTTGCCGCGGCCCAGGAGGAGCTGCGTGCCGCCAACGACCAGCTACACCAGGCGCGTCAGGCGTTGCGCAGGAGCGAGGAACGCCTGCTGGCGGCTGACCGGCGCAAGGATGAGTTCCTGGCGATGCTGGCGCATGAACTGCGCAATCCGCTCGCTGCCATCTGCAGCGCGGTGCAGCTCATGCAGGCGCGCCGGCCATCCGATCCGGTGCTTCAGCGGGCTCAGAATGTCATGGCGCGCCAGGCACAGCACACGGCGCGAATACTGGACGACCTCCTCGATATCTCGCGCATCACGGAAGGCAAGATCGTCCTAAAGAAGGAAACCCTGACGCTTGCCCCGGTGCTTGAGAGTGCTCTGGAGAGCGCTCGCCCGATACTGGAGGACCGCGGGCACCAGGTGTTCGTTGCGATCCCTAGGGAGACGCTCGTCCTCGATGCCGATCCCGTCCGCCTGGCCCAAGCGGTGTCAAACCTTCTGAACAACGCGGCGAAGTATACGCCCCCTGGCGGCGAGATACACTTCTCGGCGCAGCGGTATGGGAGTGAAGTCGCCATCCGCGTCCGTGATAACGGCGTCGGTATCGCTCCGAAGGTGCTCCCTTCCATCTTTGATCTCTTCGTGCAAGGGGAGCAGACGCCGGACCGGCGACACGGAGGCCTGGGCATCGGGCTCACGATGGTCCAGCGGCTCGTGGCGATGCACGGCGGGCGAGTCGAGGCCCGTAGCGAGGGGCTTGGCCGAGGGAGCGAATTCGTCGTGTGGTTGCCCCTGGCCGAGGTAGAGACGGAGCACCACGCCCGGCGTTCTGAGCCACGACCGCCGCTCACGCCGCGGCGCATCTTGATCGCCGATGACAACGCGGATGCTGCTGAGATGCTCGCCGCCCTCCTGGAAGAGGAGGGACATTGGGTATTCACTGCCGAAGACGGGCCAAGCGCCATCGGCCGCGCGCTCAGCGAGAAGCCTGATGTGATCCTGCTGGATATCGGCATGCCCGGAATGGATGGCTACACCGTTGCCCATCGCCTGCGCCTGGAGCCGGCGCTCGAGGGTACGATGCTGGTGGCCGTCACGGGCTATGGGCAAGATGAGGATCGAGAGCGGGCGTTCGCGGCCGGCTTCGAGCACCACCTGGTGAAACCGGTGGACCTGGATGCCCTCCGGCGCGTTATCGCCGCGAGCCCGACCCCTGCCTGGAGTGCCCTATCGGACCCCGCCTGGAAGGATCTCCCGGTGTGTGGCGAGCCGAATCTGCCGTGGTGTTGATAGCCGCTCCCACGCTGTGACGACCGAACTGGGTCACCCCCGGGCGATGCCCGGCACCGGAACTCTCCGCGCGTGAGGCGGGAGAGAGCCGGTTGAGGCCGAGCGACTGGCGCTCGCACTCTGGCGCGCCCCGCAGGAAGCCTGTGCCTGTTTCGCCAGGATGCAGGCGCTCCTGAGCCATGGCCTCAGAGCCTGGCGGCGCTCAGACGGGGTGATCTAGTGCTCGAACGGCAAGCGTGTGTTGCGGTTGGCGCTCTCATCGGGCGCCGGCGCAATCTCGCACCCGGATGTGCCCTCCTCCGTTCCCTCGGTAGCAGCCGGCACTTCCGACTCGGCGGTGGCAAGGGGCGCCGCCCCGGGCGCCAGGCCGCCCCCTCAACCAGGGGTTTGCCGCACGGCGCTGGAATGGTCCGTTCGTCTCGGCGCGTGCTGGGCGAGTGTTTCGCGGACAACGCTGCCCGCGAGCCATCCAGCGAACAGGAGCAGCGCCACGATCAGCGCCAGCAACGCCCGCCGCCAGGCGAACAGACGCCGTCTGCTGCTCTCATCGGGTGTCTCCACTTCGGTCGCCCCTCCCGGCGCGGCATAGGCGGATCCTCTGGCCGCGCCCACATAGTGAGGGACGCGCAAGTTGGGCACCCGGGTTCCTTTGGAGCCAGCTCCATTGCGCCGGACGCGGCACCCCTCGGCATTTAGGTGCGTGCCTACGCCGCGCGCCGCAGCTCCAGGGCTCGAGGAAAGAGCACATTGTTCTCGAGGTGGATGTGACGGTGGAGATCCGCCTCAAGCTCCTGGAGCCCCCGATAGAGGGCTTCGTAGGTGGCACACACCCCCTCGGGCACCTGGTAGTCGTCGGTGATCTGACGCATCGCCTTGAGGAGGTCACCGGCTCCATCGTGCTCGCTCTCCAGCTCCTCGATTCCCTGGGCGATCGATCCGTTCGTCCTGCCGGCCAGCAAAGCGGCGATGGCGGGGAAGATCACCTCTTCCTCCTTGCGCAGGTGCGCCTCGATCTCTTCCTTAAGCAGAAGGAACTTCTCCTGCAGCGGCATGAGCAGATCGCCGTATTTCTCTCCATGGACCTGGTTGACCAGGGCGAGCATCTCCTGCAGGCGTGGCAGCTCGGCGCGGGTGTACACATGGTGGGGCTGTACAATATGCTGCATCAGCTCGTCGAGCGGTGCGTGTACCCAGCGGCCCTCGCTCTCCGGCGTGCCGGCCGCCTGGGTGATCGCGGCCTTGAGCACGGCAACCACCCTCTCGACCGGCATTCCGGCACTCTGCGACGCCTCCGCCAGGGTGCGGTTGCCGCCGCAGCAGTAGTCGATGCCGAGTGCCTCCAGCGTGCGCAGCACGGCAGGGTAGTGCGCTGCGACCTCGCTCACCTTGGTCTCGGGGGTCAGATCAGGCTCAGCCATCCCGGCCTCCTCTCGCTCATCAGGGCGCCGCGAGCCGCCACGCCCGGTTGCGATAGCCTCATGTCTCTACCTCTATAGATACCCCGTTTGAGGCGCAGATATTGGGGGCGCGTGCTTGCGAGAGGGATCCGGGCGTTGGGGGAGTGTACTGTTGCCAGGCGCGCTCTGGCTGGAAGCATGGGGCCGGACGGCGTGGGTGAGGGCCGGGCGCGGGCTCAGCGCGCAAAAACGAAACGCGCCTGCGTCCCCGGCGGGAAAACAGGCGCGATCTGCTATCACTCTGATGAGGTGGTCGGGGCGGCGAGATTCGAACTCGCGACCTCATGTTCCCAAAACATGCGCGCTAACCAGACTGCGCTACGCCCCGACACGATGGCATTCTAGCAGATGCGGCCAGGAAATGTCAACCGCAGGATCGCCTCGTGGTGGTCGTCTCGTGCCCGAAGGGATCGCCAAATCCAGGATATCCGCACTCCCATCCGCGCCCATCTCCTTCATCCGTGGGATTGATGCTGGCCCGGGATGCCAGAACGGCTCTACCGGCAGGAAGACGCGGCCGGCTCGGAAAACGATCCGGAGGGCGCGACTGGCCAGAGCGGTGGAAACGCCACTGCGCCCGGAAAGGGACCGCGCATGATTCTCTACATCGTCACCGAGAAGAGGGAGAAGTACGAGCGGAATGGGGACCATGCCCAGAAGCTCAAGCTGGAGAAGATCAGCAAGCAGCCTTGCCTGGTGCAGTTCTACGAGGATGTCACCCTGGAGATGGTGAAGCGCCTTGGGGTCCAAGCCGTCGTCTTCAGCGGCTACTCGACCCCTCTGCAGGAGCACCGCCTGGAGAGCTTCCAGGGCATTTACGAGTTGGTTCGCCAGGGCGACGTGCCGATGCTCGGGCTCTGCGGCGGGCACCAGCTGATCTGCGAGCTGTGGGCCGAGCACAACGACCAGGGCCTCACCCGCATGGAGGGCTACCCGATCCGCAAGCTGCGCCCCGGAGAGCCGGATCACCACGCGGCGTATCACCCCGGCTGGTTTAAGGAGTGGGGCTTCTATCCTATCCGTATCGTGCGCCAAGATCCCCTGTTCGATGGTCTTGAAGACGGCTTCATGGCGTGCGAGTACCACCAGAAGGAGGTAAAAGAGCTTCCGCGCGACTTTGTGCTCCTGGCCAGCACGGAGGCAGTGCGTATCCAGGCAGTTCGCCACGTCTCCCGCCCCATCTATGGCACCCAATTCCATCCCGAGAACTATACCGATTACTATCCGGCGGGCCGGCGCATCCTGGAGAACTTCTTCCGTATTGCGGGAGTTCTGTAACCTGGAAGCCGAGAGCACGCCGCGGGAGCCCGTGCCTGACGGTCTAGCGCCCGAGCCGCAGGGAGAGCGGCGGTGATGCCGAATCTGAGAGTGGAGGAGGGAAACCCCGAATGAAGGATGAGGCTTCGGATGCGCCGCTCACCTATGCGGCTAGCGGTGTCGACTATGACCTGATGGATCCGTTCAAGCGGATGGCTCAGCAGGCTGCTCGGGCTACCGCCGGCAACCTGGCGCACTTCGGGTTCCAGGAAGTGGCGGCCAGCCGTGGAGAGAGCGCTTACCTGATCGAGGCGCCTGATGCCTACCTCGCGCATGTCGAGGAGGGCCTGGGCACCAAGAACCTGGTCGCCGACGCCATGTACCGCCTCACCGGGCGTACCTTCTATGATCATATTGGCCAGGACACGGTGGCGATGATCGTCAACGACCTGATCACCGTGGGCGCCATGCCGGTCTCCATCGCCATGCATCTCGCTGTCGGCACCTCTGAGTGGTTTGCTGATACGCAGCGCGTTGCCGACCTGGTGCGAGGCTTCCAACACGCGTGCAACCTCTCGCGTGCCGTCTGGGGAGGCGGCGAGACGCCGACTCTGCGGAAGATCGTCGCGCCGGACACAGCCGTCCTGGCCGGATCCGCGATGGGGATCATTCGTCCGAAGGAGCGCCTGATCCGCGCTAACCTCGCGGAGGGCGACGTGATCCTCTTCCTCGCCGCATCCGGCATCCACGCCAATGGCCTCACCCTAGCGCAGCGGATTGCCGAGCGGCTTCCCCAGGGCTACCTGACCCCCCTCCCGGATGGCCGGCCATATGGCGAGGCACTCCTCGATCCAACCCCCATCTATGTGCCCGTGCTCGATGACCTCCTCTCGGCGGGCATCGTGCCCCACTACACGGCCAACGTCACCGGCCACGGGTGGCGCAAGCTGATGCGCGCCAGCGAGCCGTTCGTTTACGTCATCGACCGCATCCCGGAGCCGCCGCCGATCTTTCCTTTCATGCAGGAGCACGGCCCGATCACCGATGAGGAGGCCTACGGCAATCTCAACATGGGCGCTGGTTTCGCGCTCTACCTGGCTCCCGAGCACGTGGAGCAGGCCCAGGCGATTGCCGAGAGCCACGGCATCGGCACGCTTGTCGCCGGCACCGTCGAGAAGCGCGGCGATGATAAGCGCGTTGTCATCCGCCCCAAGGGGATTGAATACGCAGGCGAGACGCTGGGGGTGCGCTAGAGGGAGTGCTTCGGCCCTGCTGCGCGTTACGCAGGCCACCTGTTCAGCTGGCCTGCCCGCGGCCAGGGGACGCCATCGCCTTCGATAGACTGGTTGGGGTAGGAGATCCAGAGTGAATGGCGAACTCCGCTCATAAGAGTTCGCCACAGACCCCTGGTCGGACGGCACAGCCGGCGTGTGCGAGCGCTAGCGTCGAGGGGAACCGCGCAACGTCTATTCCCAAGACGCCCCCGCGACGTTATGCAGATCCCTCGGGCCCACGAACCGGGCGATCTGGTTGTGGTCGTATCGGCCGGCGCTGGTGTGGCGAGTAAGGGTAGAGCTCCCCCACCCACCCCGCATCATGGGAGCGCCCATAGGGGAATCGAAGACAAGAGATGCCCACCAGGCGAATCCTGGTCGTTGAGGACGAACTAAATGTTCGGCTCACCCTGGCACAGATGCTGCGGCTTTCGGGCTACGAGGTGCTCGAAGCGGCCACCGGAGATGACGCGATCGCGCTGGCGCGCGGTACAAACCTCGATCTCTTGCTGAGCGATATCCGTCTCCCAGGGATTGATGGCTACGAGCTGCTCCGGAGGATCCGCGTGCTGCACCCGGAGATCCGCGGCGTGGCGATGACGGGTTACGCGGATGGCGCTTCTCAGCGCCTGGCCCTGGAGGCGGGCTTCGATTGCCTCCTCCGCAAGCCCTTCCCCTTCAACGTGCTGCTTCAGGCCATCGCGTCGTGCCTGGGCTCGCCTCCCGCGGGCAATGCGTGAGCCGGGCCGGAGAGCGGCACTGGCGCGATCAGGGAGGCAAAGCTCGACAGTCAGACGCGAGGCAGGAAGCGGGTGGGGAACACGGCGGCGGGGTGCCCCGGAGCGTCGCGCCGGGGGCCCGGCGCTGCCATCCCGCATCGCCCGCACGCCAGCGTGTCTGGCCGGACCCTAAGGGATGCACAGAGGCCCCGGGCCTGGCGGCGTGCCTGCCTGTCGGCAGCCCTTCCTGGCGGAAACGCTCGTCTATTGGGGAATCAGCTCGGCTTCCTCCACCAGAAAGTTGGGACCATTCATGCGGCGTTCGGCGCGATCGAACAGCTCGTCGGCGCGCCGCAAGTCAGCGTCGAACTCGCGGAGTGCAACCTCCATCGCGCGAATGCGGTGGAGCAGGCGGGCGTGCACGTCGGCAAGCTGCCTCGCCTCGACCGGATCCGGGACGGCACGGAGCATCCCCTCCCGGATCGAGGCATCTACCAGGTCTCGCATGGTTGCCGCGATGGAGATCAGTGTCTCATTCACCTGGCTGCTGTGATCAGATAGCATACGTCCCTCCCTCAATTTCCCCGGGTCCTCCCGAGATGGGCACCTGTCAGGCATCTGCTGTGCCATTCTTCCCCCTCCCAAGTGGGGCTAAACGCCCGTCATGGCTCATGGGATGCCTCCTGGCAGGCCCGGCAGCTCGTGTCAGCGGGCGCCAGAGCCGTTCGCCGGCAAGGGCAATGCCTGGGTGCGCCCGGCCAATGCCCCCTGGATAAGACGTCCGGTGGCCGTGCCCGGCCTCCCTGGAGAGCCCCGCAGGCCCGCTCCTTTCCTTGACAGGGCAACAGCCTCTGTGCTATACTCGCGCCAACCAGGTGGGCGGCTGTCACTCGCGAGCGCGGCTGGGTGCCGTGCCCGTCACCGCTCCTTTCAGGGCCAGGAGTGGCGCTGCGAGCAAGGAGGTGCTCTTCGGACAGCCGGCCCGACCCCGATCAGAGTCCACAACGGATACCACCGCTGTCGGATGGTAACGGAAAACCCGTCTAGCGAGAATAGAAATCCAGTGAGAGCAGCCGCTCGTACCCTTGACACCTTTTTGTGGGGTATGCTATACTACCGCAAGCGTGTAGGGGGTAGGGGTGGCTTGCAGGCAGGGAGAGGCCTCAAGCCATCAAGATGTTCATGACGTCGCGTCTTCACATTGCGCCGGGCCTGCGGGGCCGGCGGAGTTCGGAACCCGCAGCGGGCCATCGCCGCGCTTATCACAAGCTCCCGAAGCGCCGAAGGTGGACCTGGATAACCGCGTTGGCGTGCGCTCTGGCCATTGTTCTGCCAGGTGCCGCGCGCGCCGAACAGACGCCAGCCGAGTTGCTGGCCGATCTGGAAGCGGAAGGTTTTGAGAATCTGAGCGTCGAGAAGATCTCGGACGGCCAGGGCGTGGTGATCACGTTCGAGAACCGCCGCTACCGGTGGGAGGTGGTTGGTCTGGGGGTTGCCCTGGGCCTTGCGACTGCCCACCAGGAGGGGCGGGTGATCCTGGTGCCGATGCACACGGGGGTGCCGATGGGGCGCATCGAGGTGGATGCCTCTGATTACCGCGCCTTCCTCCGTGGCGAGCTGAGCGAGGAAGAGATCTTCTCGCGCATGGTGATATCGAGTGAGGCCGGGCCATACCAGCCGGGGCCGCACAGCAGCTCCTTCGGGAAGGTGGATCTCACCTTCGCGCCGGGCGTGCGGATTAACCTCGTAACGCCAGCGCCTCCGGGGGTCTTCCGGGGCGGGGAGCTGCGCCTGAGCCCTGGGGTTTACTCGAACTTGTGGCGCGGGCTCTCGTTCGATGCGACCTACGTCTACCCGCTGAGTAGCAGCGAGCCGGTGGTTGGCCGCGCCACCGGAAGTATCAACGCGCGCGTGGGCACCGAGGGCTTTTTCCAGGCGCAGGCCGGACGGCTCTCCGAAGGCCTGGATGGGTTTGCGGCCGCATTGGTGTACCCCAGCAAAGATGGGCGGCACCTGCTCGGGGCATCCATCGCGCAGGCGGCCTACCCGGGCTGGGATCGCACCGGTAGCTATCAGGCGTTTTGGACGTGGCGGCCGACGCGCTATGATGCCACGGCAACCTTTGCCTGGGGGAAGTTCCTGGCAGGCGACACGGGCTATTCGCTCACCCTGATCAGCGGCTTCAGGGAGAGCAACATCGAGTTCAGTTACACGAAGACATCGCTGAGCGAAGTTCTTGCCGCCGGGTTTACCGTGCCCCTGGGATGGGAGCGCCAACCACGGCCCGCTCCAGTACGGTTTCGCTTCCGGAACGCGTTCCGGTTTATGTATTATGACGAGAACCCGCGTCCGCTGGACGGCGGGCTCTATGTTCCTTTCATGGATGGTTACCAGACGGCAATCCGCCGCTGGAACAGGGCCTATCTGCGCACTTACGCACACGAGTTGCGCGAGGCCGCTAGAAGATGGTTGCCTGCGGAGGTAACGGAATCGAGAGAGTAAACTTCCGCCGGCAGCGCTTCCCGCCAGGGAAGTGAGTCACCGGTCGGACTTAGGCGGCCGGAATGGACGGCAGGAGATCGTGTGCGCAGCAGGCTATCGAAAGGAGATGAGCGAAAGCATGGACTTCGCACGTTTTCGACCCAGAACGGCAGTGCTCCTGACGTTGGGTGCCCTTGCCCTGGCCGCGTTGCTGGCTGGTGGCTGTGCGGCGCCTGACGACGACGAGCGCGCTCGGTTCGCAGTTGTCACCGGTGTGGTCCTGGATCAGAACAACAATCCGGTCCCCGGTGCCGTTGTCTCGGTGGTGCCCCCGCTTGAGGCGCCAGTGGCTGGCGGCCCGCTTGGCACCCGCAACTTCTTCGGGAGCCCCGGCCCGTTCGTGACCGGTCCGGATGGCCGCTTCTTCATCCCCGGCGTCAAGCTCGCCCAGTCGGCTTCCGATGTGGTGGTCCTGAACCTTCAGGCAACCGCTCCGGGCTTCCTCCCCGCTTTCGTCGTGGCGCCTGCGCCGGAGACGGGCACGATTCTTGGCCGCCCGTTTGTCGCCGGTGTTGAGACGCGCGACATCGTCATCACCCAGGAGACGGTGAGCAGCCTCGTCGCTCGCCTTGTTCCCCCTGGCCAGACGCAGACCGTTGGCTCCGGTGGAATCCAGAACCTCACCGTGCCCGTGGTTGATGCCGCAACGGGTGGCACGACGGGCAACGCGACCGTCAACATTCCCGCCGGTGCGATCTCCGGACAGCCGGTGCAGCTGGCTGTGACGGGTGTGACGGGCACCTCCCTGGCCTCCGTGGCTGCGCCCGCGCCGAGCCAGGTTCCGACGGTGGGCAGCCCGGCGGCTCCGGCGGCCAACGCCGCTCTCGGTTCGGGCACCGTTCCTGCGACGCTTCCGCTCGCGGGTATCGACATTCGCGCTCTGAACGCTTCGGTGAGCTTCACCGGCCCCAAGCCGACGGTTACGGTTCCGCTTCCCGCGGGCCTGATCGTCACGGGCCTCAGCTCGCGCCAGATTCCTGCGGACGCGCTGGCCGTGGTCTTCTTCAACGAGCAGCGTGGCGCATGGGAGCTGGTTCCCGGTGCGATCGTCAACGTGACCTCCACTCAGGTCACCTTCGCCATCGGTGAGTCGACGGGCACCTACGCCCTGATCGTCCCGGCCACCTGGACGCTGCCGGCGCCGGTGCAGACGGGCGAGAACGTCGTGTTCCCGCCGATCGCTGGCTTCAACGGCTACGTCTCGATCGGCCGCATCAGCCAGTCGCTGGACTTCCCGACCGTGAGCGAACCGGTGGAGACGCTTCTCCTCAGCGCTTACGCGGCGCTCACCGGTGAAGTGCCCAACGGGCCCTTCGTCGTCCAGGTGCCGCCCGGAACCACGACGGGCCGCTCGGCCAGCGAGGTGACGGCCACCGTGAGCGTGAACTTCGGAACCTTCGGCACCGTTCAGGGAACCCGGACGACCTGGCAGGTCGAGGATGTCGAGGTGCCTGAGGCGCCCGAGATCCCGCCGCACCTGCAGGGCCACGTCCAGGGTGGTGGCGTGGGCGGATAACGCTCGCGAGATATGAGCTTCCGCTTGACGGCGGAAGCGCCACTTCCCACGAAGCCCCCGGGCGTTGCCCGGGGGCTTCGTGATTCTCCGATGTGCCGTTTGCTCCATCTTCCCGAGGGGTAGGCCTCTACATTGGGAGTGATGGCCGAAACGGCGGCGAATCGGATGCACGAACGCAGAGCGCATTTCGGCTTCTGCCCGTTGATGCCCGGCTTCCGTAATGGAGGAGCGATGCGGCGTAATCTGGGGATAGCTCTCGGTGTCGCGGCGGGTGCGATGGCAGGACTCTTTCTCGCCTCCCGGCGGGGGAAAGAGACGAGCGCCCGCCTGCGGGAGTTTGGTCAGGGCATGGCCAGGCGCGCGGCGACGCCGTTACACACGCTCGCGGCCGCCGCGCGGGTGTGGCACGCTGGCCAGGAGCCTGCCACCCGTGCGCCCGGGCCTTGCGAGCCCACACTATGAGCGCCTGCTGCGGAAGCGCGGGAAGTCTGCGGTTCCCCGTTCCGATGTGAGAGGATACCCCGCTGGCCTGAAGCAGGGGATGCCCCCCGAATGTGCCCCCGCCTTCTTCCGTGAGCTGCCACCGCGCGCGATGGAGAGGAGTCCGCTGAGAGGTGGCGAACGGATCATTTTGGGTGTGCCTCCCGGCGCGCGCGGAGCCTTTGGCGCGGGAGGGGCGCTCACGGCGTGCGGTCCGCCGGGCCAGCGACGCCCGCCACCTGGAAACGGGTATGAGTGTCAACGCGGTGGAGTGGTTGGGGGTTGTGGCGGTCGTCACTCTGGTGGGTGTGGCTGGGGCGTTAGGGCACGTCGTCCTCGCAAGTGAATTAGGCCTGCTGAGTTACCTCGTCCTTGGCTTGATCGCGGTCGTGATCGCCCTTGGCATTGGTCATGTAGCCGTGGAAGTGGGTCGGCGTCACCAGCGGGAGATCAAGCGGCACAACGAGGAACTCGCGGCGCTGAACGCGGTTGCGGTGACTGCGAGCCGGTCACTCGAGCTCACTGCCGTGCTCCGTGATTGTCTGGACAAGACGCTCGAGGTGATGGGACTCGACGCGGGTGCGGTCTTCCTGGCCTCGCAGGGAGAGATCGGATCGCTGGCGGCGCACCGTGGTCTGACGGATCACTTCCTGGATGGCCTCGCCCGAATGAAGATGGGCGAGAACGTTCCCGGATCGGTGATTTTGCCAGACTCCCCCTTGCTTACCCCGGATCAGGAGGGCGAGACGCATCGCGAGTGGATCCGGGCATCGGTGAGCGTGCCGATGCGCTCCGAGGGCCGCGTGGTGGGGACGATGTATCTCTTTGCGCGCGGCCATCGTGATTTCTCCCAGCGAGAGGTGCAGATCCTGGTGGCCATCGGCGACGTGATCGGCATGGCGGTGCAGAACGCGAAGCTGCATGCACAGGTGATCGAACTCGCCGCGCGCGACCCACTCACGGGGCTATACAATCGCCGCCGATTCGAGGAGGTCTACCGCCAGGAGGTGGCGCGTGCCCGCCTCTATCGGGCGCCCCTGACCGTCGCGATGATCGACGTAGACTGCTTCAAGGAGGTCAACGATCGTTTCGGGCATGCCGTCGGGGATCGGGCGCTGGAAGCGATTGCCAGGATTCTCCTCAAGGGCCGCGCGATGGATGTTGCCGCGCGCTACGGCGGCGATGAGTTTGTCGTCCTGATGCCAAACACGGAGCTGCAGGGCGCTCAGGTGGTCGCGGATCGGATCCAGCGCGCCGCTCGTGCCGTGGTGTTTCCAGATATCCCGTACTATCGCCTCAGCCTCAGCATCGGCCTGGCAGATAGCTCTGCCGGCTATGAGGGCATTCTGGAGCGCGCGGACGCGCAGATGTATGCCTGCAAGCGGGGTGGGGCCAACCATCCGCTCTCCACTCCCCGATCAGAACGCCCCGGACCGGCAAAGATGGAACACGGAGGGCTTCCGCGCGCGTGTTAAGGGAGCCTACCGGTGGTCAGCCACTCCCACCTGGCGGCAGAGTGTCAACAGGGGACAGTCGTTGCAGCGCGGGCGCTGGCCGGTACACACGAACTTCCCGAAAGGTACCAGGCGCTCGTTGATCTCCACCCAGTACTCCCGCGGCAGTTTCGCGCGTAGCTGCTCTTCGGTCTTCTCCGGGGTGGGCGCATCCGTGTAGCCCCAGCGCCGCGTGATCCGGTGGACATGGATATCGACGGCGATGGCCGGCTGGTGGAAGGCGGTGGCCAGGACGATGTTCGCCACTTTGGGGCCGACCCCCGGGAGGGCGCGCAGTGCCCTGGCGTCGCTCGGAACACAGCCACCATGTCTCTCCAGCAGGAGCGCGCTGATCTGGCGGATGTGGCGTGCCTTCGTCTCCGCGAAAGTAGCGGGGGAGAGGAGCGTGGCCAGTTCCTCTTCGGGGATGGCCAGCATCTCCTCGGGCGTGCGCGCCCGGTCGAGGAGCGCCGGGGCCACGCGAATGGTCACTTCGTCGCGCGTGCGCACGCTGATCACAGCAGCCACAAGCAGCTCGAAGGGGCGCGCGTATCCCCGGTCGCGCAGCTCGAAGAGCGCCGCGCGAGGCAAACGGGCGCAGTGGACCCGCAATCGCCGAAAGAGCTCGTCGATGTCGAAGGCCTGCTTGGGCAGGCAATCGGGGCCGGCGCGTTCCACGGCCCAGGGCGGCAACGGCTCATCCATACCCTGCCGGAGTGCACGCACCATGCCATGCCCACTGGCGATGCCTACAGCACCTGGCGCTGGATGCCCCCGAAAAGCTGGCGCAGGCGATGGAGCCGGTCAGGATCGAGATAGGGGGGATCCACGGCGCGCAGATTCTCGCGCAGCCGTTCCGGACTGCGGGTGCCAGCGCAGCAGACGCTCACATCATGGGCCAGCACGAAGCGCAGCGCTGCCTCCGGGATGGAGTAGGGCTTCAGGAAATCGAAGAGGCCCGGGTCCCGATAGATCGGGTCGTCGGGTAGAGTGCCCTTCTCAATGTGCCGGCGGACGCACTCCAGCGCCGCGGGCACGCTCACCAGGCCAGAGACCTTCGAGGCCTGGTTGAGCGGCATCATCACCACGGTGCCCACGCCGTGTTGAGCGCAGAGAGGGAGCACGGAATCCGCTGCCGTCTGCAACAGGAAGTTCAAAGTGAGCATCACCACGTCAAACGCACCCGTGGGCACGGCGCGTTGCAGGACTTGATGGGTGCCATCCCCCTCCGAGAGCTCGCTGATCCCGATGAAGCGCACCTTCCCCTGATCCCGCAGTTCCACCATCGCGTCATAGCAGCCATCGCTCATGAAGCGGTCAAAGCTCTCGATGGTGCGCATGCCGTGGCCCAACAGAATATCGAGCCGGTCGCGGCGCAGGCGGCGCAGGCTCTCCTCCACGGAGGCGATCAGCGCCTGGGGGGTGCCGATGTACGCGGCCCCAACGGCATACGTCTCGTAGGGGCAGTACTTGGTTTCTACCAGCACATCGTCATGGCCTTGCAGCGCCTCGCCCAGCGCGCGCTCGCTCTCGCCGCCATCATAGCCCGACGCGGTGTCGATGAAGTTGATGCCGGAGTCGATCGCGGCGCGCACCGTCGCAATGAACTGCGCCCGCTCTTGACGGGCGCCCCGGGCCGCGCCGTAACCCAACTCGGAAACCTGCAGGCCGGTCCGGCCGAGTGTCCGGTAACGCATCTTCTTCTCCTTGCTTGCTCCCCGCGGGGGGCATGAAGCTACAGCGTGATGACCGCCTCCTCGCGCGCGGACCGGCGGATGGCGTCCACGATCCGCTGGCCGGCGAGCCCGTCCTCCATGGTGGCGTAGGGACGGTGGCCCTCTCGAATGGCGCGCACGAACTCATCCACCGCGGCGGCATCGCCTGTGAGCGCCGGCTTCTCGACGGGGACGCGCTCCTCCTCTTTGCCCCAGGCGATTACGATGCAGGGTCCGTTCTCATCCTGGGCGGGCCACCCGCTCGCCTCGGTGCCGACCACGTACTGGCGTTGCGGGAGGAAGGGCACCGTGAAGTAGCCGAGGCTTCCCATCACGCCTCCCTCATGCGTCGTCACGGCAGAGATCAGCTCTTCGTTCCAGGGATCCTCCCCCGTCGTCACCGTTCGGGCGTAGACGCTCTTCACCTCGCCCCCCATGAAGCGGAGCCACTCGCAGATGTGGACGCCGTCGTGAAGGATGAGCGAGCCCCAGGTCGCCGGGTCGAGCGTTGCCTTATGCCCCTTGCCCTGGCACAACAACCCGGAGATCTTGGGATGGGTGGCGCCGACGGCGAGGAGCCGGCCGAAAACACCCTGCTGCACCATCTCGCGGAGCTTGCGATGCTGGGGCATGAGCCGCATGCTCAAATTGACCACGGTGGCCACGCCGGCCTCCCGACACGCCTGTGTCATCGCCTCGGCATCCGCCACCGAGAGAGCGATCGGCTTCTCGCAGTAGACGTGGCAGCCCTGGCGGACCGCGGCGAGGGTGATCTCGGCGTGGACGTTGTTATCGGTGTTGATGCAGACCGCATCTAGGCCCTCGGCGAGGAGGTCGGGGTAGTGGGTGAACCCAGGGGCGGTGATCCCCTGCCGGGCGCACTCCTCGAGGCGCTCGGGACGAATATCGCACACGCCAACCAGCTCTATATCCGGCCGCGCGGCAACAGCGCGCGCGTTGCAGATGCCGCGAGCGCCCACTCCGATGATCCCGAACCGAAGCCGTTCCATCCGCTGTTCTCCTCTTCACAAGGTTGTTCTGCACCCATGGGCGGGTATAGTAGCGGTATCGCCATTATAGCGGCGGCAAGGGGAAATGGCAAGCGGAGGGTATAGGCCATGACCGGGCGATGAACAGGCGCGCGGGCGCTGCATGCGCGCGACGCCGGCAAGCAAGGTCTCGAGTTCTTATCAGGCAGGCGTAACGCTCCGGCGTATTGGAGTGTGGAAAGGGCGCCAGCGCCCTTCTGCCAGCGTGTAAACCGGGGCGATAGCGTCGGGAGCGTGGGGGGGAGTCCGGAGTGGCATGGAGGATGCGGGTGGCTGGACGGATCTTCCTATCCCAAGCTCTCGCACGCGCGGGAGATGGCTTGTGACGCGGGCGGCTACCTTGGGAATGGATAGCCGCTGCGCCGCGTCCTGTCTGTCGGGGGCCTCGTGGAGGGAGGAGCGGGCAATGCAGATCACAGAGACGCCGTGTCCGTGGTGTCATAAGGGCCGGGTGATCATCCATGCGGCCGACGAGCCGTGGATCGTCAAGGAAGACACCGGTGAGATTGGCCGGCGCGGTCCAAAGGGGCGCCCTGCGCGTTTCCGAACGTCACCGGTCGATTGGTTCTCGTGCACCGAATGCGCGATGAACGGCACGGTCTCGTACCTGCGCATGCTGCTCAGCGGGGGGGTGCGGCGTTATCTGCAAGAGGCCGCACTGCGGCAGCGGGCCACAATCCGTCCCTGCGGAGGAGAGAGCGTTCGCCCGGATTGAGCCACTGGCCACTGGGGCAGGAAGTTGGGGAGGGCGGTCGTGAGACGCCTCGCACGACCGCCCGGTCAGTCTAAGCGCTCCCGAGAAGGGATCGCTCTAGGCGGCCTGACTACTCCGCGCGCTCGATGGTGCAGATTGCTCCCGGCCGCTTGATGCGCAGCGCCAGGACCTCGAAGACGCGGAAGCGGTGGTTCATGGCGCTCGTCTCCAGGAACGCCGTGATCAGATCCTGCGCGACCGCGAGGTCCATATTCTCGGAACCCACCGAGAGGACGACTGCCACGTTGTTCCCCAGCACGGGCGTCTGGTAGACGCCGGCGGTGGCGATCTTGCGCACCTGCTCCAGCTCCAGAACGCCGGTGCCGTCGTGGATGCGGTTCAGGCCCGCATAGAGCGCCGGGCTCACCACCAGCGCGAAGGGGCCATAGAACTCGTTGGACACCAGCATCTGCGTGGCCTCCACGACGTCTCGGAAGGCATTCCCTGTCTCTGCCCAGTCGCGCATGGCGATGGCGTTGCGCCCCGGCGCGTTCGTCAGGCCGGCGTACTCGTGCCCATTGGCTTTGTGCCCGTTGAAGATCAGGTTATCCTCGGTTCGGGCGCAGAAAGCGGCGGACGCCGCGGCAGGGCTCACATCCA